>Ga0257110_1000103_pt1 | contig 44541 bp, 41 predicted proteins | sample LP_taG_7_FD_190184 | JGI IMG/M metagenome (GOLD analysis project Ga0257110, IMG submission 190184) | Marine microbial communities from Northeast Subartic Pacific Ocean, Canada - LP_J_2015_P26_10m | ecosystem: Environmental > Aquatic > Marine > Oceanic | place: Canada: Northeast Subartic Pacific...
GGTGGCGATGCGCTCACCTTGGCCCGTGCGCACCAGCCTGCCGCAGCACTCAGCCACCGTTATTAGGTCATGGCGTAGGGCTAACGGCCTCCCTCGCAAGGACGCTTAGCACGCCAATGTAAACGATTTAAATAACGGAGTGCGAACGGTTCAGCAAAACGTCGACGTTCATCGCGTCGGCTGTACCTTTTGCGGCTCGATCCGACAAGGGCGACTTTTCTGGGCCACCCGCTATCGCGCGTCATGGTACCGCCATTTGTTGTTGGCATCTTTAGAAAGGCACAAGATCTTTTTATGAGCATACGGCGGGCTGCGACCCGATGCCATCGCCAGTGGTTGACCCGCGCTGAAGGCAGTATCTATCGCCGTATCAGCGCGTAAAGTTGGGTCGCCATGATTCCCGAGCGAGGCGCCCTTTAATAATGGACATAAGTCCGATTTTATTGCAAAGACCATCGACAATAGTCAACACTGGCACGGTTCAAATGAGTGTTCCAAAATTAAAGTATCAAAACGCTTATGGAGTGCCATAGTCAGTGCAACACCAGTGGCAGTCGCCTTTCGATGAAACGAGCATGACCAACGGCCGACGGCGGTCAAGTGATAACAGAGTGATGCCGTGCACGTGGTCGGCGCTGTATCAGTGCGCCACTCGATTGCTGAGCGCTGTGCTACTGAGCGTCGGGGGTTGCCTCGCCGCACACGGCACCGTCGCAACGCCTGCAGTGGTCGCTGATTATGTTGGTAACGGCGCCTGCGCTAACTGCCATGGCCAAGCGACAGCCGACTGGACAGATTCGCATCATGACCTGGCCATGCAGGAAGCCACACCCGACACCATATTGGGTGACTTTGATAATGCACAATTTCACTATCATGGCGTGACGACGACGTTCTCTCGGCGCGGTGATGATTATTTCATCACCACTGATAACGCAGCGGGCGCACTCGAGACATTTCCTGTTAAGTACGTTTTTGGCGTCGAACCGCTTCAACAATATCTGTTGCCACTACCAGGTGGTCGCCTGCAAGCACTGGCCATTGCATGGGATGCGCGTCCTGTTCAGGCTGGCGGACAACGCTGGTATCACCTTTACGAAGAAGAGCCCGTTCTGGCGGGCAATCCCCTGCATTGGACAGGTGGCTATTTCAACTGGAATACCAGCTGCGCAGAGTGTCATAGCACCGACGTTAAAAAACGCTACAACGCAGAAACTGATCAGTTCGATACGCACTACGAACAAATCGACGTCGGTTGCGAGGCCTGTCATGGGCCGGGCAGCACCCACCAGCAGTTGGCGCAGAAAAGCGCGTTATCGGCAGCGCAAACCGGTTTTGAAATGAGTCTGAGCGCGCGCGGCGTATGGCAATGGCCCGAGGGCGCTCCTATCGCGCGTCGAACAGAAGCGTTAGAAAACACCGTACAAATTGACACCTGTGGAAGGTGTCACGCTCGTCGCAGCACGCTCGGTGACTACCACCCGGGCAGGCCCCTACTGGACACCCACCGCCTAGCACTCATCGACACGCCCTTGTATTGGCCAGATGGCCAGATTCGCGATGAGGTCTATGTCTATGGCTCCTTCATCCAAAGTAAAATGCACCAAGCTGGTGTCGTTTGCACCAACTGCCACAACCCCCATAGCAATGAACTCATTGCCAAGGGTAATGCCGTGTGTGGCCAATGCCACACGGCTGCGCAATACGACACCCCCTCGCACCACCGGCACCCCGCTCAGAGTGCTGGCACCGCCTGTGTCGCTTGCCATATGCCAAGCCAAATTTATATGGGCGTGGATGCACGACGTGACCACAGCATGCGAATCCCTCGACCCGACTTATCACTGAGTACCGGCAGCCCAAACGCCTGCAACCAGTGCCATACCGAAGAGAGTGCCGATTGGGCCTACTCCGCATTACTGGACTGGGGCGTGCGGTTCACTGGTCAGCGAAATCACCCTGCGCGGGCATTTCATGCGGCCGATCGTGGTGATGTTCGTGCTATACCAGTGCTCTTAGAGACTGCCAATAACCAAGCCAATAGCGCCCTGTTGCGCGCCTCGGCAATCAGCCACCTCAACTCGCTGATACCCGCACGCACCGCTTCCTATTTGAGCCTCTGGTTGAGCAGCTCGGATCCTCTTATTCGCCAAGCAGCCGTCGAGGCCGCCGGTCATTTGCCTCCCGAACAGCGTCTGCGCATACTCACGCCCGTGCTAGAGGACCCTGTACTAGGGGTTCGCATGACAACGGCGGAACAACTCGCAGGTCTCCCAGCTGCAAAGCTAAGTACTCAGGCAGAACGGGTCGCTGCGCTCAACCAGGAGTATCGTGAGGCTCAGTCACAACACCTTGATATGCCCTCGATATTGGCTCAATTAAGTCAATTTCAACTGGCGCAGGGAGAAGCGCAGGAAGCCGAAGCGGGGCTCTTATCGGCGCTCAAAAAAAATCCACAATCAAGTGTCGCCAGAGTCAATTTAGCCGATCTGTATCGATCATTAGGTGATGACATTGCTGCCCGGGCGATCCTCGAAGCAGGCCTAACACTCAGCGCAGACGATGGCGCGATCTGGTTCAGTAAAGGCCTCTTAGAAATTCGCGACGGCAACCTGCAAGCGGGACTCAAAGCACTGGAGACAGCCGCAGCCCTCGAGGGGACCCCTGGCTATTATCACTACGTGTTTGCGGTGGCACAAAACGACCAAGGTTATCCCGACAAGGCGCTATCTACCCTTGAACAGCTCCATCGCTTGGCCCCTGGGCAACCCAATGTCCTGTCAGCCCTCATGCAATACAGCAATATCGCAGGAGACAGGCCCGCTGCTGAGCGGTATCGAAAAGAACTGCGCGCAACGCTTAAAGCAGCCGGTCTACAATAGCCGTCATTTAGACGCTATCTAGACGCTATTTAGACGCTATCTAGACGCCATGCGGCCGCTCAGCGCTACTGACGCACCAACTGAAGCCGCACTGTCACAGGGATCACGCGGCTGATTGCATCCAGACCAGCAATACGCTGTAACGCGGCGACACCTGACTCCAAACCAAACTCGGAGGCCGTTAACAGAATAGGCTCCGCACTGACCACGCTGAGCCCTTGCTCGTTAGGTGCCACTTGCAATGTCGCGGTCCGGTTAACAACTTGCCCATGAAGATCAATTGCTAACGTCGTTTCAACGGTTTGACCTTGTGTCGCACTCACTACGCTGGGTGCCAACTGGGCCGTAATTTTCGCCTCTGGAAATAAACCCACCTCGAATAACAGTTCCTTCATGCGGTCATTGCGAATACCTACATTGGTCTCAACCGCATTAAGCGCCACGCGAATATCCACTTGACCCTCATCGCTTACTGTCCCAACAACGGACTCAAACTGACTCAGCTCTCCCACCGCATTATTCTTGATCGAAATAAATTGAACGACTGAGCCGCCGGCAACTTCCCAACTGCTCCAAGCGGGGAATGAAATCAGTAACAAAATCATCCAGCTTATTTTTCTGATATTGCATCTCATGATCAACACTCTCATTGTTTTGGGGCGCGACAAGGTGTGGATTGCTAAAAACGGGTCACGCGTATTGATAAGGGTAACGGAATGTATTGGCGACTGCGAAATGAGGGATCATGAACTTGCCAATTAAACTCTTTTCGCCACTCAGTGGTCGCAACTGTCAGCAAGCCACTCTAAACTGCCTTGAACAACATACTCCTAGTCAACGTGACCCGTAAGGCGTTGAGTCCACGCGTTACTCAGGGTCAGCTGGCAATATCTGCCAAATCACCTTTCTGCTCCAGCCAGACTTTTCGGTCACCAGAACGCTTCTTAGCGAGTAATAGATCAAACATACTGTCGGTATCGGCCTGTTCATCTAGAACCAACTGCACCAGTCGGCGGGTGTCCGGAAACATCGTGGTCTCACGCAACTGAGGCGGGTTCATTTCTCCGAGGCCTTTGAAACGCTGCACCGAGGGTTTTGCGCGCTTGTTCTCCGACTCCAGTCGCTCAAGAATGCTGTTCTTCTCCCCTTCATCTAGAGCGTAATACACCTCTTTACCGATATCGATTCGATAGAGCGGCGGCATCGCTACAAAGATGTGGCCTGCGCGCACCAAAGGCCTAAAGTGGCGCAGAAACAAAGCGCAAATGAGTGTCGCAATGTGCAAGCCATCGGAGTCTGCATCGGCAAGAATGCAGACCTTGTGGTAGCGAAGCTGGCTGAGATCGGTACTGCCCGGATCAATACCCAGCGCTACAGAGATATTGTTGACTTCTTGAGAGGCGAGAATCTCTAGCGAGTCGACCTCCCACGTGTTTAATATTTTACCGCGCAACGGCAGAATCGCTTGGTACTCTCGATCTCGCGCTTGTTTCGCGGATCCACCAGCGGAATCGCCCTCGACTAAAAATAATTCACTACGGCTCGGGTCCTCCGTCGAACAATCCGCTAACTTACCGGGCAAAGCAGGTCCCGCAGTCACCTTTTTGCGCACCACTTTCTTCGCTGAGCGCAGCCGTGCCTGTGCTCTCTCGATACACAGCTCAGCCAAGCGCTCCGCATCAGACGTGTGTTGGTTTAACCACAGGCCAAACGCGTCCTTTGCCGCGCCAGAGACCAATCCAGCTGCCTCTCGCGAGGAGAGTCGCTCTTTTGTCTGCCCCGAAAACTGAGGATCTCGAAGCTTGCAAGACAAGACAAAACAGCAGCGATCCCAGACATCCTCGGCGGTGAGCTTCACGCCCCTCGGCAGCAGGTTGCGGATCTCGCAAAACTCTCGCAAAGCATCTGCTAAGCCAGATCGCAATCCATTGACATGCGTGCCGCCTTGCGCCGTAGGGATCAGGTTGACATAAGACTCTGCGATCACTTCGCCGCCCTCGGGCAACCACTGAATCGCCCAATCTACCGCCTCCGAACTGCCTTCAAAATGGGTCGTGAACGGCTGCTCTGGAATCACTGGGCAATCGATTGTGGCATCAGCGAGGTAGTCTGCAATCCCGTCCTCGTAGTACCACTCCGTCGTTTCTTTTTTCTTTTCGTCCGTCAGCGTCACTCTCAGACCTGGACACAACACCGCCTTGGCGCGAAGCGCATGGCTCAGCTTGGGTACCGAAAAAGTCGCCGAGTCAAAATAACTGGCATCTGGTTTGAAACGGATGCCCGTTCCCGTATTGCGCTTGCCACAACTCCCTGACACGGTGAGATCGTCGGTCTTGTTACCCCCAGCAAACGCCATTGAATAAACATTACCGTCACGACGAATCGTGACCTCCAAGGCTTCTGAAAGTGCGTTGACGACTGACACGCCAACACCGTGCAAGCCCCCGCTAAATTGATAACTCTTATCAGAAAATTTTCCGCCCGCATGTAAGGTCGACAGAATGACCTCGACCCCCGGTAACTTTTGCTCCGCATGCAAATCAACCGGCATGCCACGACCATCATCGGTCACACTCAACGCCCCGTCGCTATGCAACACCACATCGATTTGGCTGCAATGCCCAGCGAGCGCTTCATCAACCGAATTATCGATCACCTCCTGAGCGAGATGATTCGGGCGCGTGGTATCCGTGTACATGCCAGGTCGCTTACGAACAGGATCTAGTCCGGTCAGTACCTCGATCGCATCAGCGTTATATTCGGTCATGATCTACCACTGTTGGTGTCTAGTTTGTCGTTACGTTGGCTGTCGTTGCGTTAAATGCAATCTGCTTATTAAGCGATCGACCCTTTGAACGCGTTCTGTTGTAGCCGCCCTGTTTAAGCATAGCCGCGCGAGGTCAGGTCAACCGTAAAGGTCTCATCAACCACTCGCAACACGTCACCTTCCCACTGCCCGTTCTCGTGCAGCGCTAATAGTCGACACCCCGGTGCCATATCATCAACCTGAAATTGAGCAGATCCTGGCGCGAACTGAACACAGGTGGAGGGTGCTGTCAGACATTGTACGCCGCGATGCGCCTGAACAGAATCCTGATGGACATGCCCCGATACCACCACTGCCCGGTTGCCCAACGCGGTTAACAACGCGAGCGCCTCCGACGCATTACGCACGTTTTGTTCATCGAGCCAGGCGCACCCCACTGGCATCAACGGATGATGTGTTGCCACGAGCAGCGGTCTATCCGTCTTGATCGCTTGCTGAACCGCCTTGCGCAAAGCCAGTAATTCCGACTCAGCCAGTAGCCCCGCTACTGCGCCGGGTTGTTGCGTATTCAGCATGACAATATCCCAGTGTGACAGTCGAATGTTGCGCCTAAAAAAATGCGCCAACGGATGGCTCGCCTGCCAAATGGCATCATGGTTTCCCGGCAACCAAAAACTGGGGATGCCCAACGGCTCTATCAACGTGCACAATCTTTCGTAGGCTTTTTCACTCTCATCACCTGCCAAATCACCGGTTAATAGCAGTGCGTCGACACCCTCCTGCGCGGCGATCAAACGACAAACGGCTGCCAGTGACTGATCGGTATCAATGCCTACGAGTCGCCCTCCGGATTCCGCCATGAGATGCGTATCTGATATTTGAAGGATCCGCGCCGAGCCGGGCGTAGTGAGCGCGGTCTCACCGCTGAGCGGGGTCATGGCGCTGAGGTATCGGCGTCAGGCAATACCGTATCGGCTGAGCGCCCGTGGGTCAGGCAAAACGATAGCAGTTCGGATGCAAATCGATTTTGCTGATATTTTTCGTCCCGCTGCAGCATGTCAGGATTGGGATACCGATACCGGGCCTCAAAACGGCGTGACGTGCTGCAGTGCACTATCTCAGCCATTCTGGCGTCGTGATAAAGCCTGAGATCAAAGTAACTGCCCGCCCACACTCTGGGAGTGGCACTGTGATAACGCAGCCGCATGTCAGTGGTGTAACGGCCACGGGCCGTGACCTCAAGTGCCACCGTGACATCACCGGCAGCAAAATCCCATTCTGAACGCTGCTCGTAATCGGGAAACAACCGCATAAGACGATGGTAGTTCACCTCGCAGAGCGCATGCAGGTCTGCCAGATCTATTTGATAACCGCGACGCTGTCGCCGGCGAAATGCCGTCCGGTTTTTCTTTTCAGTCATGGTCGCTAGTGTATCAAGGCCCTGCCCCCCCGCGAACAGCCAAAATCTTAACGGCTTTGGGTGCTTAAAAACGCCGCTCGCAGTGGTAGACTCGCCTCCTTTATACCCGCTAGGTACTACGCCACATGATGAAGCTCCAACGCCGCTTTTGCGCTCCACTCACCCCCTTGGCCGCTTTTGTTCTCAGCTGGGTCAGTGTCACTGCCCAAGCCGATACGCTGGTTGATATTTATGAGTTGGCGCTCGAGAACGACGCGCTGCTAAAAACCAAGGTGGCACAGTATGGCGCCGATTTGGAGCTCGAGAACCTCGCGCTCGCACCCCTGCTACCTCAAGCGGTGGCGGGATATCAGGTTTCAGAAACCGAGACAGACACGACGTCACCTACCATTATTCAGGACCCAAACTTGGGTTTTGTCGTCATTGATGGCAATTCGGTGAGAAATATCGACAATGAGGGTTACGACGTCAGTTTGTCGCAAACGCTGTTTAATCTATCGGCTTGGTTTGGCTGGCGAGCGGGCAAAGAAACCTCGCGCCAAGCGGAAGCGAACCTCGCTGCAGCGCAGCAGGACCTGATTGTGCGCGTGGTACAGGCGTATTTTGCGGTTCTGAGAGCACAGGACAATTTGCGCGCTTCGCAGGCTCAAGAACGCGCCTTTGAACGTCAACTAGAGCAGACGCGCCAACGCTTTGAGGTGGGGCTCATTGCTATCACCGATGTGTATGAAGCAGAAGCGGCCAGAGACTTGGCCCAAGTCACTCGCATCGTCGACGAAAACAACGTTGCCGTGGCGAAGGAAAATCTGTCGGTGTTAACGGGACAGGCCCCAGGCGCGCTGTACATCCTGGGAGAAGAGTTTAACCCCAAGCCTCCCGAACCTAATGATCGAGCGGAATGGGTCGATTTTGCGCTATCTAATAACAGTGAGCTTGCCGCCGCACGTTATGCCGAAGAAGCTGCGCGTCAAAATGCTACCTCCTCCAAGATGGAGCACGCGCCGAAGGTCACCGCGACTTATCGTTATCAAGATACCGAAACGACGGGCAGCATTGAGCAAAACCCCCCTAGCCTGTTCAATCTGCCGCCCAATTCGGATCAAACCAGTGAGACGTGGCAAGTCAGATTTGACATGCCGTTATTTTCGGGCGGTGCGGTTAGCGCTAACCGGCGACGCGCCGCAGAACAGTTCAATGTTGCGCGTGAAACACGAATCAACCTGACCCGCAATACCGTCACACAGGCGCGGTCCTTGCACATGACCGTCTTATCAGATGTCTCAAGGGTAAGAGCACGACAGCAATCGATTGTCTCTAGCCAAAGTGCGTTCGACGCAACACAAGCTGGTTACGAGGTGGGCACGCGGAACATCGTAGACGTACTCAATGCGCAAAATAAGGTGTTTGCGGCGCAACGTGACTACGCCAACAGCCGCTATGACTTCATCATCAATTCACTGAGGCTCAAAGAAGTCGCGGGCACGCTATCTCCAGAGGATATCGCTCGACTAGAGGGCTTTTTGCTGCAACCTGTCGCGCCGACAGCATCTGCTGCTGAGTAGGTCAGGGCAAGTGGGCTGCCAACACTGCCCATTGTGCCTCTATCACACCGCTTTGCGCTGACTGAAAGGCGCCAGCGCGCGCTCCCATTTCTGTGGCTTGATGCCGATCTGCGTCCGGCCCGATCAAACCCATCACAGCGTCGGTTAGTGTCGTAAGCTCGACTTGTCGAGCGCCACCACATCGCACTAAGCCACGGTACATGGTCGCAAAGTTAAACGTGTGAGAGCCAGTAAGAATGGGCAACTGCCACACCGCCGCTTCCAACGGGTTGTGGCCGCCGTGAGGCACCAAACTCCCGCCGACAAATACCAAATCAGCAAAACCGGTGAGCGCACCCAAAGACCCCAAAGTATCAATCATCAACACGTCATCCGATCGCTGCATGTCGCGCTGCTCACTATGACGTATTACCTGTAAAGCCTGCATCGCCGGCAGTGCGAGGATGGAGCCCGCACGCTCTGGGTGACGCGGCGCCAGCATCAACAGCGCGTTCGGCGAGACGCCCTTCAAGGCTAAAAACGCCTTTAATACAGTCTCCTCTTCTCCGGGGTGTGTGCTGGCAGCCAACCAAACAAGTCTGTCTTGGAGCGCCCCGCCCAGCCGCTGATGCTCAGCCTGATAAGCCGTCCGCAAGGCGAGCGGATCCACCGCAAATTTTAAATTCCCCGTTACGACCACCTGATCAGGGCGTGCACCCAGCGCGACCAGTCGTCTCGCGTCAGCGCGTTCCTGCGCGGCAATTACCGAAAAATAATCGAGCGTCGGACGGATCACGCTCGACACGCGCGCATACCCTCGGGCAGATCGTTGTGACAGCCGAGCATTCAGCAACACCACGTCTATGGCTTTCGCATTCGCCTGTGCCACCATATTGGGCCAAATTTCAGTCTCAACAAATACGCCAACACGAGGCTGCCAGTGAGTGAAAAAGCGACGCACCGCCCCCGGAGTATCAAATGGAATCCAGTCACTAAAGACCCGCTCACCAAAACGCTGTCGAACTTGAGCGGCGCCGGTTGGCGTCGTCGACGTAATGAGCAGGGAGAGGTCTTCCCGATCACTCAGTAAACGCTCAATGAGCGGCGCGATCGCTAACGTCTCACCAACCGAGACCGCATGAATCCATATCAGCTTGGGTGGCCGAGACGCCAGCGCGGTGCCATACCAGCCTAGGCGACGCCATAAATGCGCTCGATAACCTGACTGATTCCGCCCACGCCACCATAGACGCGCCAGAAAGAGTGGCACTAAGAGCCGCATCACCCAAGAATAAGTAAGGCGATTAATAGAAAGGGACCACCGGTTTCGAACGCTCAAGACAATCGTATACTCTCAAACTGATCAGAGGGAGCCTACCATGCCACAGCCACCCCACGCCGATGTCCGTGGATTTTTGCCAGACGACGAGGGCCTGCAACTTTACGAGTGGGCACTGGCCGCAACCGCTACTGGCCCTCTTTTGGAAATTGGCAGCTACTGCGGTCGCTCAACGATCTGGTTAGGTCAAGCCGCACAAGCGCGGCAAACCGCCGTATTCGCAATAGACCATCATCGCGGCTCTGAGGAGCATCAAATAGGAGAGAGCCACCATGATGCTGAGTTAGTGAACGCCGAAGGATTATTCGATACCTTTGCGGCGTTTCGTCGCAATATCGCTCAAGCTGATCTCGAGCAAGTCGTCATTCCCATCGTAACCGGAAGTGCACAGTTCGCAGCTCATTGGGCGGGCCCATTAAGCGTCGTATTTATCGATGGTGGTCATAGCCTCGACGCGGCGCTCGCTGATTATCGCCACTGGGCCCCGCGTATCGGACCGGGCGGGATCCTCGCCATTCACGACGTTTTTCCAGACCCCGCTGACGGTGGTCAGGCGCCTCACACTATTTGGCGGCTGGCACAACAATCAGGACTCTTTACCCCCGAAGGAGCAGTGGGAAGCCTGCGCGCCCTGCGCCGACTGGCGGGCTGACACACTCACTAGACCCCCGCCTTCAGCGGAGGCACCTCTAGCGAGTCATTCAGAGTCGAGCCCATAAATAGGCGACAAGCTGCGGTGTACTCAGTCAGTGCGTCCGCTGCCAATAACACGGCACCCGCGGTCCACGTGGGCTTTTCTAATGGCCAGAGCGTCCGCTCAGCAAACTGATACCCAGTCCACCATGCGCCGTCATTATCTCGCCACTGCGCCAACCAGCTGAACAATTCGGCTGCCTGCTCTCGCCGCCCCGCCGCCAATAACGCCAAGGTCAACTCGCAGGATTCTGCGACGGTGGCCCAGGGCTGGTGATTTTCACAGCGACAGCCGATCCCGGGCTCAACAAATTCTGACCAACGACTGCTCAGCCGCTGTTGCGCCGCTTCGCCCTCTACCACTCCCGTTAAGATCGGATAAAACCAGTCCATTGCATAGCGAGACTTGCTCTCCCAAGTGCGATCAAAGCGCGCCGGCTTATGTCGTAATGCCTCACCGAGTCGTGACCTCGCATTTCCCCAATCATCTCGCTTTTGACCTAGCTGATCGGCCATCAATATGCCGCACTCCAGCGATTTGTAGATAGAACTGCAGCCGGTCACCAATGCGTCACCGAGTGGCGCACCCACGCTGTCAACCGCCCAGTCAATTTCGCCTTCTGGGCCCTGATAACGCAATACAAACTCTAGTGCGCGCACAACCACAGGAAACAACCGCTCGAGGAATAGGGCATCTTGTGCAATCAAAAAATGATGCCAAACCCCTGTCGCAATATAGGCTATGTAATTGGTCTCTCGTCGTTCCACTGATCGATCGGGTTGCCCCCCGCGATAACAGGCCCACCAGCTACCATCGACAAGCTGCGTGTCTGACAGCCAGAGATAGGCGCGCTCTGCCGCATCGATTTCTCCGGCAATACTTAGCGCCATCGCTGCCTCGGTGTGATCCCAGGGGTCAGTGTGCCCCCCCTCGAACCACGGTATTTCGCCAGATGGCCTTTGGGTATTCAGGATAAAGTCGACCGTTGGCCGCAACCAACTATCAGGATACGAGCCGCCGCTCAGTCGCATGGTCTGCACAGGTCGATCCGTCATCATGCGGGCTTAGTAAAATACAAAATAATGCTTTTACCCATAAGCGGATTGAGTAACCCATCGATCGCACGGGTCAGCCATGGCCTTTTCATCAAGTCCCACACGAGGAGGCGGTGATAAGCTTTAACCAGCCAGGGCTCTCGGTCGTGGCGCCAAAAAAGGCACTTTAACCACCAGTAAGGCACGTGCAAGGCATGGGCGCTGCCCTGGCCAACACAGACAAACCCCAAACGCTCCACTTCACGACGGAGATGCGTGGCGTCAAAAATACGAATATGCCCACCAGGGGTCGTTCGATACCCCTCGCTCAAACGCCAGCAAATCCACTCTGGCCATTGGCGCGGCACACTGATCCCCAATTTGCCACCGGGTTTTAAAACCCGCATGGCCTCCTCCAGCACCAGGAGGTAGTTTGGAATGTGCTCTAATATCTCACTGGCAATCACGACATCGGCGGTATTATCGGCGATGGGCAGAACGGTGGCATCACCCACGCCAAATCCAATCTCGCCCTGAGGCGCATGACACTGCATGTCGCTCGTTCTTTCAGTAGCAGTCGCTAGCGCCGTTTCCGAGAGATCGATACCCACTGCGTGAACGTCGGGCAAACAATAAGCGGCCAAGGAATGTCGACCCTCTCCACAACCGATATCCAAGCACAGATCACCTGGTTTCAGCGCCAATGCGTCTAAATCCAGCGTCAACATGACTCAATGCATCGCTGATACTGCTCGACCATCAGTCGTGCGCAGACCGACCAAGAGAAAGTGCGATGCGCGCGGTGTTGCCCTCGAGTGACCAGCTCGGCAGCTACATCGGCATCGGACAACACCACACCGACCGCCTCAGCAAGCGCTTTGGCATCGCCGGCAGGCACCAATAACCCGCCATCACCGACCACTTCTGCTAACGCACCGCCATCACTCGATACCAATGGAATACCCGACGCCATCGCTTCGACAGCCGGCAAGCCAAACCCCTCGTAAAGTGATGGGACCACTGCGACAGTGCTCTCTGCATACAAGCGAACAATATCAGCGTGGGAAGCGCCGCCTACAAAGTGAATGCGGTCACCGAGTTGTAGTTGACTGATCAGCGCCTCGGTGTCACCCCCGGGCTTCGGTGAGGCAATTAACATCAACTGCAGTGCCGGTCGGTCAGCGCTGAGTAATTTAAACGCCTGTAACAACACAGCCAAGCCCTTTAAGGGCGCGTCAGCGGACGCCGTCGCGATCAACTGAGCAGGTTTTCGGGTGACATCCGGCAACGCTCGAAACAACTCAATGTCGACTCCATTGGGTATGACCTCTATTGCACTGGGCAGCACACCAAAGTCGGTGACAATGTCAGCGGCCGACGCACTCGAGACGGTCACAATGTGATTCAGTTGCGCAGCCACTCGCGCCTGCATCGTTAAAAAAGAATGCCAGCGGCGCACCAATAATCGCGCGCGCCAGCCAGACGCACCAGCCAAAGCCACGCTCAAATCGCGACTAATGGGATGATGAATTGTCGTCACGACGGGCAGGCCCGCCTGTTGTAGGTCAAGAATGCCATCTGCCAGCGTTTGGTTGTCGTGTATGACATCGAAGTGCTGGGCATGGGCGAGTATCCAATCGCGTACCCGTTCGCCAAAAGTCCAAGGCTCAGCGAAGCCACCGCTTAATTTGCTAACCCACTCTCGTCGGTTCAAAGGGTCGCACAATTCATGTCGTGTCACGCCCCCTAAGTCTCGGGCGTACAGATCAAGACTCGGTAGCTTAACCAGCCTGACAGTGTCAGCGAGGTCCGGATAAGGCGGCCCCGAAATCACCGTCACCTCATGACCCAGTGCCGTCAGCGATTGACTGAGATAACGCAGATAAACGCCCTGCCCGCCCGAAAAAGGGGCAGACCGATAACCCAACAGTGCAATGCGGAGGCCGCGCTCAGGGCGCTGATCCATCGCAGTGGGCGCAGGATGAGGCGAATGAATCGGCGCGTTAATGGGTTACTCCAGGTCGAAAAAACTAATGGCAGTTTGCCTGTCACAATATCGGCTGACAGGGTCAAAGTACAGCGGCGCTGAGTGTATCGCCCACTCGCCAAGCCTGCCACCGGGCTGTAGACTGCGTGCGTCATACAAAGTCATACCGATATGTCACTATCCACGCACTACAAGGGCATCATTCTCGCTGGTGGATCTGGTACCCGACTGCATCCGTTAACGACTACCGTCAGCAAGCAGCTGATGCCGGTCTATGACAAACCCATGATTTACTACCCGCTTGCCACCCTGATGCAATCGGGTATTCGAGATGTACTCATCATTACCACGCCGCAGGATCAACTGGCCTACGCCGATTTATTGGGGGATGGCCGCCAGTGGGGCATCAATATCCAATACACACTACAACCTAGCCCAGACGGCTTGGCACAGGCTTTTTTGCTCGGGGAGGACTTTATTGGCGACGCGCCGGTCTGTTTGATTCTGGGCGATAACATTTTTTACGGTGCCGGTCTCACGACCAAGCTGAGGCGGGCTGCGCAACGTAATGACGCAGCGTCGGTCTTCGCCTACTACGTCAATGACCCAGAGCGTTATGGCGTGGTTGAATTTGATGCCCATGGGTCTGCCATTGGGATTGAAGAAAAGCCAGACCAGCCTCGCTCGCACTATGCCGTCACCGGTCTGTATTTTTATAACAACGATGTCGTCTCGGTCGCCAAGGGTATCCGCCCTTCTGCGCGAGGTGAGCTCGAAATTACCGATATTAATCGCCATTATCTCGCGCAGGGCACATTACAAGTCGAAGTCATGGGGCAAGGCACCGCGTGGCTCGATACCGGCACGCACCAATCGTTGCTCGATGCCGGCAACTTCATCCGCGTCGTTGAAGAACGGCAAGGCCTCAAGGTCGCGTGCTTAGAGGAAATCGCCTATCGACTGGGCTACATTGATGCCGAGCAGGTGCTGGCACTGGCCGCGCCACTAACCAAAAGCGGTTACGGCGTTTACCTAGAACGACTCGTGAATGAAGGCGAGTTCATCTTCGATGGAGATTGAACCCACACCGATAGCGGGCGCTTCTATACTGCACCCTAACGTCCATGGTGATGCCCGTGGATTTTTTCTTGAAACTTGGCACGCAGATCGGTATGCCGAAGCGGGCATCGACCAGCCATTTGTTCAAGATAATCACAGCCGGTCATCACGCGGGATTCTACGTGGAATGCATTTCCAGACAACGCAACCACAAGGCAAGCTCGTCCGGGTGACCTCGGGCGAAGTCTTTGACGTGATCGTCGATTGCCGCGCCGATTCACCGAGTTGTGGCCAGTGGTATGGCGTCACACTGACCGCGGAGAATCACAAACAACTCTGGGTGCCACCTGGCTGTGCTCACGGCTTTTATGCTCTAAGCGACAGCGCCGACTTTTTGTACAAGTGCACCGACTACTACCACCCCGGCAGCGAAATCACGCTGGCCTGGGATGACCCGACCGTTGGCATCAATTGGCCCATTCTTAACGGAACACTGCCGCAGGTGTCAGAGAAGGACTGCCACGGTATTCATTGGGACGCCCTGCCCTTGTTCAGCAATGAAGCACTCCGTCAGCCGTAACCACCCGTCCCAAGCACAACATGAGCACACCCAGTTCCGCAACGACACGGCTGATGACGCGCTCTCCAGTGGTTTCATCCTGGTGAGTCCATCGACAAAAACGCGATCGATGACGTGTGCTACTTCGATGGCTTAAACCAAAACACTACAGCAGTGGCCGCCACCAGTCCTCGTTGTCGAGATACCAATCAACCGTTTTACTGAGTCCGCTTTCAAAAGTCTCCTCAGGCACAAAGCCCAGCTCACTTTCGATTTTTGATGCATCAATCGCATAACGCCAATCGTGGCCAGCACGATCCGTCACAAACTCGATCAGGCTCTCGCTGGACAAACTCCGCGCCGGCGGTGCATTTGGAAAGCGTCGAGCTAACGTATCGTCCCCCGCAAAGCGTTCGTCTAGCACCCGGCACAGCAATCTCACAATATCGAGATTAGCCCATTCATTCTGACCACCAATGTTATAGACCTCACCTGATGTACCTCTCTGAAGCACAGCCGCAATGCCACGGGCGTGATCTTCCACATACAGCCAATCACGAATATTGGTGCCATCACCATAAATAGGCAGTGCGCCACCGTCTAGAATACGCGTCAGGCACAGGGGGATTAATTTTTCGGGGAAGTGGTAGGGCCCGTAATTATTCGAGCAATTACTCGTCGTGACCTGCAATCCATAAGTATGGTGATACGCCCGCACCATATGATCACTGCCCGCCTTACTCGCCGAATAAGGGGAATTTGGCTCGTAGCGAGTGGTCTCTGTGAAAGGTGGGTCATTAAGAGTGAGTGATCCGTATACCTCGTCAGTGGAGACATGATGAAAACGGTGCTCGCAACCCGAGCCCGATAGCCAAGCGTTGCGAGCAGCGGCCAGTAAGACATGGGTGCCCTGAAGATTCGTGCGAATAAATTCGTCGGGGCCCGTGATCGATCGGTCGACATGGCTCTCTGCAGCAAAATGTACGATGGTGTCAGTACCATACTCGTTCATGACACGCGCCACGAGCGCCGAGTCACAAATATCTCCTTCGACAAATTCAATGCGGCCACTGCCTTCCAACGGCGCTAAGCTGGCGCGATTCCCGGCATAAGTGAGCGCATCGAGGACCACTAAAGTGTGGTCCGGGTGCGCCTGCGCCCAATGATTCACAAAGTTCACACCAATGAACCCCGCGCCACCGGTTACCAGCAAAGACTGTGTCACGATATTAAGACTCCCTCGCCTTGACTGCTCTTAAATTGTCACGCAACGCATCGCGCCAAGGGCGCTGGACCACGCCTAGTTGGTGACACGTTTGTTTTACATTCAGCACACTGTAAGCGGGCCGCTTAGCCGCCGTCGGAAATGCTGAGGTGGTAATGGGATCTACCGTAACCGCGGTCGTTAACAACCCGATGGCCAACGCCTCGTCACGAATCGCGCAGGCAAATTCATACCAACTGATTTCACCCTCGTCGCTCCAATGGAAAAGACCCACCGCCTCAGGCTCCTGAGCTAATCGCCAACAAATTCGGGCTAGACCGGACGCTGCCGTCGGAGCGCCCACCTGATCACTGACGACGCTCACCGCAGCACGCGCTCGCATGAGTCGCAACATCGTGAGCATAAAATTCTTGCCTTCAGGGGCATAGACCCAGCTCGTGCGCACCACCGCATGGCTCGTGCCACTCGCGAGTACTGCTCGCTCTCCCTGTAATTTCGTTTCACCGTAGACCCCAAGGGGTGCAGGGGTGTCTGTCGTTAGGTAAGGGGTTGTTGCGGCGCCATCAAACACAAAATCAGTCGACACATGCACGAGGCGAATACCCTGCTCGGCGCAGAGTGTGGCTAATCGTTTCGGCGCTTCAACATTGAGCGCCTGCGCACGGTGGAGATCATCCTCTGCCGCATCCACCGCCGTGTAGGCGGCCGCGTTAATGACCATTCGTGGCGTAAACCCCTTTAAACAGTCACGGAGTGCCTCTTCGTCAGTCACATCACATTGCGCTCGCGTCAGGCCTTGTACACGCAGTTGCGGTGGCGCGGCTGCCACACACGCTTGCCCAAGTTGACCGCCTGCGCCCAGCACCAGTGCGAGCGGGTCACTCACAAATGCGCTTCCAGCCACGCTGCGAATCGGGCCATCACTGCTTCGGACTCTGGCTCATGAAAAATCTCGTGGTAGAGGTCTGGCCACCAATCCAGCGTTTTATCTTGAGAGGCCAATGCTTGAAAAAAGGTCTGCGATCCCTCGGGCATCGCCATGACATCTGCTTCCCCATGAGCAATATAAACCGGCAAAGTAATGTGCTGCGCGCCCGCGATGGCTTCGTCCATTGCACTCAGTATTTCCATCCCCAGTGCAACGGTGATTTTGCCGTTATAAACCAAAGGATCAGCAATATAATCAGCCACCACCGCTGGATCACGACTGACCTGACCCGCCTCTAAACTCAGCATGCCCATTTTGGGCAATACGGCACGAAATAACCGGCCCAACCACAGCGTTAGCGGTGACACCGTCTCATCTGCCGCAAAAGCCGGGCCAGAAAACATGGCGCCTTGATAGGACTGCGCATCCTGAAGGAGTAAGTGCGCCGCAATCAAACCGCCCATGCTGTGCCCGAGCATAAAAGTGGGGGTATTGGGATACCAGTCGCTAATCGCATCACGCAACTCGGTGAGGGGAGCAAGATACTCACTGAACTGAGCAACATGGGCGCGAGTACCCGGCGACGCGCCGTGCCCGATATGATCAGGACCCACGACGGCGATGTGTCGCGCATTGAAATAAGCCGCCAGACGCTCGTACCGGCCCGTATGCTCAGCCAGCCCATGTATCAACAAAATGCATGCTTTTGCCTGTTGTACCGGCCAATGCCGATACTGAATGCCCGAGGACAAGGTTTCCATCATGTGATCTCCAACCAACCCGAACATTGCTGCTGAGGCGCGCTAAGGCACTGCTCCACACCAATGCCCTTCGTTATGTCACATCGCCAGCCGTCACACACTGCCTTTTCAAACCCGCGGACCGTTATGCGACAGGCGCGAGCCAGTCAGCATAATCTGCCTGCGCGCCGCGCACCGACTCGAGATAAATACGTTGTAATGTCTCGGTGATGGGTCCGCGAACACCGCTACCAATAGTACGGTTATCGACCTCTCGAATCGGGACGACCTCAGCAGCTGTCCCGGTAAAAAAGGCCTCGTCTGCGATATAGACCTCATCGCGGGTAATGCGCTTTTCCTTCACAGTAAGACCCTGATCTTCCGCGATGCGAATAATACTGTCGCGTGTGATGCCCTCTAGGCAAGAGGTCAATTCTGGCGTGTACAGAACCCCATTGCGCACCAAGAAGACGTTCTCGCCACTGCCTTCAGCGACGTAACCTTCGTTATCTAACAATAACGCCTCTTCGAAGCCGGCATCTAAGGCTTCTCTCAACGCAAGAATAGAGTTGATGTAGTTACCATTGGCTTTGGCCTTACACATGGTGATGTTCACATGGTGGCGCGTGTAACTCGACGTCGCGACACGAATTCCGCGGTTCATTGCTTCCGGGGCCATATACGAAGGCCATGCCCACGCGGCGACCATCACGTGTGTTTTAAGATTATCGGCGCGCAACCCCATTCCTTCCGAACCGAGAAAGCACATCGGGCGGATATACGCCTCATCTAACCCATTGGCACGCACCACCTGACGCTGAGCCTCACTCAGAGTCCCTTTGTCGAAGGGCATCTCCATGCGCAATATGTGGGCAGAACGAAACAAGCGATCGGTATGCTCCTGCAAGCGAAAGATAGCGGCGCCCTGTGAAGTGTTGTACGCACGCACACCCTCGAAAACACCCAGTCCGTAATGGAAGGTATGCGTCAAGACATGCACCTTCGCTTCCTGCCAGGGCACCATTTCGCCATCGAGCCAAATGTGGCCGGTAAGTTGTGAGAGATCCATACTACGTCCTTAATCGCGCCACCAAGGCCCGACTCTATGTTGCTTGAAGACCGGGCAACAATGCCTCTGTCACCCGCTTTACCTGTTCGCGACCCGCCACATGCGCGGCCGCCTCAACCTGTGTGTCTGCACCTTGCAGCGCAAGCCCGTGTAATGCACTTCGGTAGATCAAATAACGGCTCGACAGCACAGCCGCCTGATCCGCACTTAAGACCCCCACTTGTTCGAGGGTTTCCAATAAACGGATCACATCTGACCACTGCGCCAACGCTGGATACTCAGACGCATGGGCTAAGACGAGGTATTGCACCACAAATTCGATGTCGACAATACCACCTTGATCACGCTTGATATCGAAGCGCTCAACGCCGCGGTTCATCAATGCCTGCTCGGTCAGCATTTTGTGACGCATGTCACGCACGGCTGCTGACAATACGGGCGCTTCCCGAGGCATGGTCAGTACCTCTCGGCGCAGTTGCTCCAGCGATGCCCTGAGCGAGGGGTCACCCGCGACCGTACGGCTGCGCACCAAAGCCTGATGCTCCCACGTCCATGCAGATTCGAGTTGATAACGTCTGAAGCCGGTGAGGGTCGTGGCAACCAACCCCGAATCCCCGTCAGGACGCAATCGAAGGTCCACCTCGTATAACCTTCCTGAAAACATTTGCGCCGACAGCACGTGGGTCACCCGCTGGGCAAGTCGTGTATAAAAACGGCTATTGTCGATCACTTTAGGACCAGCGGTTTGTCCATCGGCACCAGTAAATACAAACACCAAATCAAGATCTGAACCATAACTCAACTCAATGCCACCCAGTTTTCCATAGGCCATCACCGCAAACCCAACCTGCTCTGCCTGTGGCTCACCATGGCGTTGCACGAGTTCAGCGCGAGCGACTGCGATCGCTTGCTCGATCATCACCTCGGCGAGAAAGGTCAAATTGTCACTCACCTGCATCACCGGAAGCGAGCCAGATAGCTCGCTGGCGGCGACTCGCAATATCGCGCCCTCCTTGATGCGGCTTAATGCGCCCATCTGCCCTTCCAGATCCTCCTCCGGAATCCGCAGCAGCTGTTGCCGCACCAAGGCCTTTATTTCGTCGCGACTCGGCGCGCTGAAAAGTTGTGCCTCATGAAGCAACTCATCCAATAGCTCAGGGCGCGACGCCAAGCGATCAGCGACCCAGGTGCTGGCTGCAACAAGGGACAGCAAATGCGTCAAGGCGGCAGGGTTTTCCTGCAGTAACACGAGATAGGCACTGCGTCGGCAAACGGCCCTCACAAAGGGCAACGCCCGCGTTAAGGCAGCGTCTGGGTTGGCTTCATGAGCGGCCATCTCGCACAGCAGCGGCAGAAACGCCTCAAAACGCTGGCGCCCCTCCCCTTGTAAGCTTGCCACCCAGGGACTATCAAGCAATGACCCCACCGTCTCCCAAGTGAGATCAGGGTGTCGATAACCCAATACCGTCAGTGTCTCCGCATTGAGCGCAGAAAAGCGCGTTTGGGAGGCAACCAGCTCATTGCTCGACTGGTCATTTGGGTCGGCAATCAGATCACTAAACACAGCATCGACCTCACCACGCGCACCAACGAGCTCGCCATCGAGCGCTTCCCACGAACCGTACCCGACTAAGATGGCTAACTTGGCTTTATCGAGCGGCTCAGTCGGCAACGCTTGAGTCTGTCGATCAGCCATTCCTTGGAGTCCGTGCTCCACCCGTCGGAGCAAACGATAATGATCGGATAAACGCTGGGCCTGTTGTGTCGACAAGACGTCAGCCTGCATCAAGGTCTGCAACGTTGGCAGGAGTGATTGCAAACGCAGCGCGGGCATACGCCCCCCATGAATCAACTGCAGACTCTGCGCAATAAATTCAATCTCGCGGATACCGCCGGAACCGCGTTTCACGTCGGCTTCTATCCCTAAACGGGTCACCTCGGCACGCATCATCGACTTCATACTGCGCAAAGCCGCAATGACCGAAAAATCGGTATAACGTCGATAGACAAAGGCACTCAGCATGGCCATTAAGCTGGTTTTCGCCGCCGCAGTGCCCGTAATGGGTCGCGCTTTTACCATCGCATAGCGTTCCCACTCACGGCCCTGCTCCTGATAATAGAGCTCTAAAGCGCTGAAAGCGCCGACCAATGCACCGCTGTCACCATAGGGCCTTAATCGCATATCGACTCGAAACGCAAAACCGTCCTCGGTCACCGCGTCGAGTAAACGAATAACCAGCTGTCCCAGCCGAACAAAGTAGGTCTGATTGGCGAGCCGCTGTTTCCCTCCTTCTGTCTCGCCGGCCTCGGGATAAGCGAAAATGAGATCAATATCAGAAGACAGATTTAATTCGTTGCCACCGAGCTTGCCCATTGCCAGCACCACCAGGGACTGTTCGTCACCGGACTCTTGACCGATCGGTAAACCGTATTTCGGCCGCAGCGCCGCCACGGCAAACGCGACCGCAGCACGAATGCAACAATCAGCTAGGCCGCTCAGCTCAGCGAAGGCGTCCTCCACTGTGGCTAACTGCGCCACTTCGCGCCAGACAATGCGTACCATGTGCCGATGCCGAAACGTGCGCAAAGCAGCGAGACAATCAGACTCAGACGCATCGGGCCCACATAAGGTGGCGAGGGCCGCATCCCATTGCTCAGGTGTCCATTCGCGCGTCACCAGCAGGGTGCCATCAGCGAGCGCGTCGCACAGCCAAGCTGATTGTCGGCCAGCCTGGTCGACAAAAAAATCACTGCCGGCCATCAAAGTGCGGAAGACGTGCGTCTGATTAGCGGAGGCAACGAGCTCACAAAGGGCTTCATAAGCAGGACTGCCCACTCGGGCGGCCAACCGGACTGCTGACTTGCTAATACTGTCGTCAAGCCAATCTGGCGCGAGCGCATCAATTGCAGGAGCGATCGGAGGGGGCATTCAACATTCCTATGGTGGCAGCGCAATGCCGTGTTCAACGTTGCTGCACGTCGTGCGACTAGCCTATCGGTAACGCGAGACGGCTGCCAGTCGGATCCCGGCGTTGTCTTTAGGCTGCGGTTTTTTTACTCTTTCTTGGAGCCTCATGACTCAGGTAGGATGCCACCCCCCAAGAGGGGGCCCTACTCAACAGGGCATTAATGGCTCAACGCATCGACACACGACTAGGCAATCATGACCTCAGAAGACAGCAACATCGCATGGTTTCGCTATACGGGCCCCTACATCAAGGCGCACCGTGGACGAACGTTTGTCGTTTATCTCGGCAGTGGTGCACTCGATACACCGCGATGCGTCACACTGGTTCACGACTTAGCGTTGCTGCATTCACTCGGGGTACGCCTCGTACTTGTCCACGCCACACGCGAAGCCATTGGTCAAAAGCTGGCCATTAATAATACGCCTGAACAGTTTCATCACGGTATCCGCATTACCGACGATCACACGTTGGCCATTGCGAGTGATGCGGCGTCACATCAACGGCTGCAATTAGAGCGCATGATGTCGACGGGTCTACCCAATACACCGCTGCTCGGCGCACGGTTGCGCGTCATGAGCGGCAACTTTGTCACCGCACGCCCATTGGGTATCTACGATGGTGTCGACTATCTTCACAGCGGTGCGGTGCGACGAGTCGATGCTGAAGGCATCTTATCGGTACTGGAAAATGACGCGATTGCACTCATTTCACCATTAGGCTACTCACCCGCAGGGGAGCTTTTCAGCGTCAGTGCCAGTGAGGTCGCAGAAGCCGTCGCAGTCGCAATCGGCGCAGATAAGCTGCTATTCCTGGATCGATATGACGGCCTTATGACGGCCGACGGCCAATTGATCCGACAATGCACCGTCGCCGCAGCAGAACAACTTGTCATCAATGATCATGAGCAAAAACGACTCCGAGACGCCGCCTGTCGCGCCTGTAGCGCCGGGGTGGAGCGCAGCCATGTCATCAGCTTTGAGCGCGAAGATGCGCTGATGGAAGAACTGTTCACTCATGATGGGTCCGGCACGCTGATCGCGCAAAACCAGTATGAGCAAGCAAGACGCGCACAAATTGATGACATCGCGAGCATCGTAGAGCTCATACGTCCCCTTGAGGACAGTGGCGCCTTAGTCAGAAGGTCACGCGAGCGGCTCGAAGAGGAGATCGAGCACTTTTCGATTCTCGAACGCGACGGTCGAGTAATCGCATGCGCAGCGCTCTATGCTTACCCAAACGAAAAAGTGGGCGAAATCGCCTGTGTGGCGACCCATCCCGATTACCGGCGCGCCGGCCGGGCCGAGCTACTGCTTCAAGCGCTGCTGAGCCAGGCCGCAGAGTACGGCCTAACGCACGTGTTTGCCCTCACCACACAGACAACGCATTGGTTTCTTGAGCAAGGCTTTGCACCAACGACGCAAGAGGCATTGCCCGTAGAGAAACAACAACTGTATAACTGGCAGCGTAATGCAGCCGTCCTGATAAGGCCGGTGTCACACTGAATGACCGCCAGTGATAAACTAACCCTCTTTTTTTAACACTGGGAGATCTTAATGCCCCAATACCGATCCCGCACTTCGACCGCTGGGCGCAACATGGCAGGTGCTCGCGCGCTATGGCGTGCCACCGGTATGCAGGATGGTGACTTTGAAAAGCCCATCATTGCAGTGGTCAATTCATTTACTCAGTTTGTACCCGGACACGTGCACCTCAAAGATCTCGGGCAGCTTGTCGCACGAGAAATCGAGGCATCCGGTGGCGTCGCTAAAGAATTTAATACCATTGCTGTCGATGATGGTATCGCCATGGGTCATGACGGGATGCTCTACAGCTTGCCCTCTCGTGATCTCATTGCTGATTCAGTCGAGTATATGGTTAATGCGCACTGTGCCGATGCCATGGTGTGTATTTCTAACTGCGATAAAATCACACCAGGAATGCTCAACGCGGCTATGCGCCTCAATATCCCAGTGGTATTCGTCTCGGGTGGCCCAATGGAAGCGGGAAAAACCGCCCTGTCAGAACACAAACTCGATTTAGTGGATGCGATGGTGATTGCGGCTGACTCGAGTGCCGATGATGCGACGGTAGACGCCTATGAGCGCTCAGCCTGCCCTACCTGCGGTTCATGCTCGGGCATGTTTACCGCCAACTCAATGAACTGCCTGACCGAGGCGCTCGGTTTGAGTTTGCCGGGCAATGGCTCGCTACTGGCTACACATGCTGATCGTGAGCAGCTTTTCCTGCGTGCCGGACGTTTGATTGTAGAGGTCGCTAAGCGTTGGTATGAGCAAGATGATAAGACGGCCTTACCCAGAGAAATTGCCAATAAAAAAGCCTTTGAAAATGCCATGACCCTCGATGTTGCGATGGGGGGGTCAACTAATACGATCTTGCACCTGCTTGCGGCGGCACAGGAGGCGGGCGTGGACTTTGATATGGCAGACATCGACACGCTATCGCGAAAGGTGCCACAGCTTTGCAAAGTGGCCCCAAGCACGCCGCTGTACCACATGGAGGATGTGCACCGCGCTGGCGGCGTGATGGCGATTCTGGGTGAACTGGCACGCGGCAACTTACTGCATCTCGATTGCCCCACGGTCCACAGTGATAGCCTGGCCAGCGCCTTATCAGACTGGGATATTATGCAAACGGAGCGCGACGATGTGCGCACGCTTTATGCGGCGGGCCCCGCTGGTATTCCTACACAGCAGGCCTTCAGCCAGGCAGTCCGCTGGCCAACCCTGGATACCGACCGACACTCGGGCTGTGTCAGAGATATGGCGCACGCTTACTCACAAGAGGGCGGGCTCGCTGTCCTGTTTGGCAATATCGCTGAAGCGGGCTGCGTGGTCAAAACTGCTGGCGTCGATGACGCCTCGTTACGCTTTAGTGGCCCCGCGCATATTTGCGAAAGCCAAGAGGGCGCCGTCAGCGATATTCTCGAAGATCGTGTTAAGGCAGGGGATGTGGTCGTCATCCGCTACGAGGGGCCGCGCGGCGGGCCCGGTATGCAAGAGATGCTCTACCCCACCAGTTATCTCAAATCAAAAGATTTGGGCAAAGCCTGCGCCCTAATTACGGATGGCCGCTTCTCAGGCGGTACATCAGGCTTGTCGATTGGGCATGTCTCACCCGAGGCGGCAGCGGGCGGAGCAATCGCCCTGATCGAACCCGGCGATATCATTGAGATCAATATTCCTGATCGGCAGATCAATGTCCTGCTCGATGAAGCGACGCTGGCGGGGCGTCGAGATGCCATGAATCACCGCGCGCGAGCATGGAAGCCGGTGGAGGAAAGACCAAGAAAGGTCTCTACTGCACTCAAGGTCTATGCCAGCATGGTCACCAGTGCCGACAAAGGCGCCATTCGCGACAGCAGTCTGATTGACGGATAACGCGCATTAGTCCACGCCCGCAAGTTGGGCGAGGTCGTCGCGTAAAGCGCTGAGCCGTCGTCTTAACTTGTTGTCTTGCTTGCTGCTACGCAGAATGAGCACATCGCGAACGAGCTGCAGGATCACCTCACCATTATGGTCAATGCCTTCTCGGTAGGCGGGCAGTTGCGCCTCATCGCGACCGGCAATCAGTGCTCGCACCTGTTGCGGCCAGTCGGCACTATCCGCGATAAGAATCTCCGATAGCGTCGTAATCCAGACCCGTCTATCCGCTAGCCAAAACGTGTCCAGCCTTGTCATTTCCATCACACCACTGCGTATTCGCTCTGTCTGTCGATCAGATAGCGGCCCAAGGTAGTCAGACATTTGCTCGTCAAAACGCGCGGCAATATCGGTGCGATAGTCCTCGTCATCCCGTGCTAATCGATCTGCTTCCAATTCGTCTTGTTTAGCGAGCAAGGTCTCGACAAAGCCCCGGCGCTGCGAGCGATCGAGCGTTTGTCCTGTGCTCAACAACAAGTCTAAAAAGGGACCTTGAATCCGGTTAGCGGCCGCCTCTATTGTGTCCGCCATTAAGCGTGCCGACTCAACGGGTACGCCCTCGTCAAGAATGACCAAAGTCTCATCAAGCAGCGTGACATAGCTGGGCAGCTCTTCTTGGCGGTGCCAAGACAATAAGTCATCGAGTCGCTCATCAAATTGTGCCTGCTGATCACGACTCAAAGAGACGTAATCGTCGAGGTACCAACGAATAACAATATCGACTCGGTTATAAATAAATTGGGTCGCGGAACAGCCCGATATCAAGCACAGCATCAGGCACATGAGCAGCCTCAATGACCAGCCAGTGCGGCCATGCGCGCCGATTGCGCGGTGAGGCTCGGTCAAGCGGCGTTGGCAGTGATCAGTCCGCGGCCGTCCAGAGCAGACAGAATAGCCGCTAGTGACGCGTGCACGATGTCGTGGCTTCGACCGACGCCGCAGGGCCGCTCGCCATCGATGTTGAGCTGGACGTAACACACTGCCTCCGCATCGGCGCTCTGCCCTAAAGTGTGCTCAGAATACTCTACTACCACGATGTGTCGACCCGTGACGGACTCCATGGCCTGCACAAAGGCATCGACCACGCCATTCCCTTGGCCATTGAGCGCAATGTCACCGCCTGGCCCCGTCAGGGTGACTTCTAAACCGTCACTGCCGTTTTGTCTTAATAACTGGTAATTCCCAAGCTGCCATCGATCTGCGGTCATTAAATAGGTTTCCTGAAAAAGCGCATAGATCTCGTCAGAGGACACCTCTGCTTCGCTGTCTTCTGCTAAATCTTGCACCGCAGTGCTGAAATCTACCTGCAACCAGCGGGGTAACTCCAGCCCATAATCCCGCCTCAGCACGTGCGCGACGCCGCCCTTGCCCGATTGGCTGTTGATTCTAATCACCTCCTGATACGTCCGCCCGATATCAGCGGGATCAATCGGTAAATAAGCGACATCCCAACCACTGTCAGCATCACGCTTTGACAAGCATTTGTGAATAGCGTCCTGATGACTGCCCGAAAAGGCGGTAAACACCAACTCTCCCGCGTAAGGGTGCCTAGGATGAACCGGTAATTGGGTGCACTCACGCGCCACCGTGCAAATCTCATCCATATGAGTGAAATCAAGCTCAGGGTCGACGCCTTGGCTGTACAGATTCATCGCCATCGTAAGAATGTCCATGTTGCCGGTACGCTCACCATTGCCAAGCAACGTGCCCTCTACCCGATCAGCACCGGCCATCAGACCCAATTCAGAAGCGGCTACCGCGCACCCTCGATCGTTGTGAGTATGTAACGACAAAATTAACGATTCACGGTGACGCACATGGTCACTGAACCACTCTATTTGATCGGCATAGATATTGGGTGTGCTCATCTCAACAGTTGCGGGCAGATTGATGATCACCGGGTTTTCAGGCGTAGGGGACAGTACCGCGTTTACCGCGTCACACACCGTCACCGCAAAATCCAACTCGGTCCCGGTAAAACTTTCCGGACTGTACTCAAAAACCCATTCTGTCTCGGGTTGGGCTTCAGCCGCAGCTTTCACCAACTGTGCGCCGGTCACGGCAATCTCAGTAATACCGGCTCGATCCAGGCCGAATACGTATTCACGTTGTACTGTAGAAGTGCTGTTATAAAAGTGAACGACCGCCCGGCGTGCACCCGCTAACGCCGCAAAGGTCTTAGTAATCAAGTCGGGGCGGGCTTGAGTGAGTACCTGCACTGTGACGTCCGCTGGAATCCGGTCCTCCTCGATCAATTTGCGCAAAAAGGCAAAGTCATGGCTGGACGCCGAGGGAAACCCCACTTCGATCTCTTTAAAACCAATGGATATCAACAGCTCCCACAAACGAAGTTTCTGTGCCGCATTCATGGGCTCAACCAAAGCCTGATTGCCATCACGAAGATCGACTGAACACCAAGAGGGTGCCTGAGTAATCCGCTGATCCGGCCAGCGGCGATCGGGCTTAGCAATCGGCTCAAAAGCGCGGTACTTACGATGGTCAAAGCGCAGCATGCTCACAGTGGTCTTCCTAAAGAGGGTTAACGAGCGACGTAGTCTATCCAGCCAGCGCGAGGGATAGTCACTTAAATTAGCGGTAATTCACACATAGTTAGTGATATTCTCTAAATTTATAGGATATTATCTCTTATATCACTAATTTTGAGCGTTTTATGGGCGTGAATGACCTGGAGCTAGACCGTATTGATCGTAAGATTCTGCACATCTTGCAGCGTGATGCTGGGCTGAACAATCTTGAGCTTGCCGAGCGTGTAGGCCTATCGCCCACCCCCTGTGCTCGCCGGGTGAAACGCCTTTGGACAGAAGGCGTAATGACCCACCAAGTCGCAATGGTAGACCCCAAAAAACTGGGTCTTCATCTCACTGCGCACGTGAGCGTCACCATGGACCGACATACGCCGGATCGCTTCGAAGTTTTTGAAGAGACGATCGCAGATGTACCCGAGGTGGTGGACTGTTGCGTCGTAACAGGTCAAAGCGCTGATTACCTGCTGAAAGCTGTGGTAAGAGACATGGCCCACTATGAACAATTTTTGCTGGGAACACTGACGCGTATCGCTGGGGTCAGTGCGGTGCACTCAAGCTTCGAATTACGACGCGTGCTATCCCGCACTGCGGTGAGCGTTTGACAGGCTGGTTACTCGGCGGCTAACTCTTTTTCAACGAGGTATTGCGCGATCTCCAACATATTGGTCTGGCTGCCCGCAGATCGTGTCTCAATGAGGTATTTTCCCGCCACCATTAATGAAGGCGTTCCCGATATTTTTGCGGACTTTGCGCGCGCGTCAGCCTGTCGAACTTGAGAATCCACACCAAACGAATCAAACGCCTTATCGAATTGCACGGGGTCAACACCACTGTCCTCGAACAAATCACGTAACGCGAGCCGAGAGGACAGGCGCTCCCGTTTAACATGCATGGCATCAAAAATAATCGGGTGCACCGTTTCCTTAACACCCAGGACCTCGGCTATGTAATACGCCTTGGCATGTATTTTCATCCCGTCATTCCAGACCGCTGGTGAGGGTTGCACCACGGCACCCTCTGGTAGCTGCTTACCCCACGCCGTGAGCATGGGTTCAAAGGTGTAGCAGTGCCCACAGCCGTACCAAAAGAACTCGGTCACCACCACGTCTTGAGCACGACCGGTAGCAACGGTGGGGGTGAGTATTTGGTAATGCTGCCCCTCCACCCAGCGCTCTTCTGCTATCCCTTTGACGCTCAACGTGGTCAAAGCAACCAGTACAGCGCAAGCAAGCCAAAAAATGGGTCGAGTGGTCGTGTTGATCATAGAGATCCCTCCCTGGAACCGGCGCCTAACGTCACCGGTCGATACTCTCTCTTAGCCATGAATCAGCTACGGGTTAGGTTGCAGCCCCGCAATGTAGCTCGCAACCGCTTCGATTTCCATATCGCTCATCCGAAAAGCCGTGGTCCGCATGATCTTTGCGCCGCCACCATTGGTCCGCCCGGCTGGATCCTCATAACCCTTTCTGAACATCTTAAGTTGCGACGCTATGTACTCAGCGTGTTGCCCGCCTAAGGAGGGGTAACCCGCTAAGCTGTTGCCGTTGCCAGTGGGGCTATGACAACCCGAACAGGCGGGCACCTGCCTGTCCGCAATACCGGCTAAATATACCTTCCTGCCCAACGCCACTTTATCGGGATCACTCATACCGCCCGATCGCTCTTGTGCATCATAAAATGCAGCGATATCCGACAGGTCTTCATCGGTCATATTGTCGACCTGCCCCGCCATGAGTGCGACCGGGCGACGACCATCGCGAATATCTTGCATCTGCTTAAGCAGGTATTTATGGCCAAGACCCGCTAACTTAGGGAACGCGGGTAGGGCACTGTTGCCATCAACCCCGTGACATCCGACGCAGGTAGCGGCCTTAACCTGGCCCGCATCGGCATCACCACTGCTAGCGTTTACCGCAGCACCCATACTTAGCAATGCCATAAACAATAAACTTTGAGTCTTCTGGGATAAGCGCTGAAACATAGTCATTCTCGTTCGCCGAAATTATTGTGCAGTAGACATATAAGTAATAAGTGCAGCGTAATCCTCGTCGCTGCAACTATTACAGAGCCCACCTGGAGGCATCGCACCCAAGCCATTACGGACTGACGCTACCTGCGCATCCATACCCTTTTCCATTCGTGGCGCCCAGGCGGCCACGTTGCCCGTTGCAGGCGCTCCTGCTATACCCACAGAATGGCAAGCACCACATGAAGCGGCGTACTGTGCTGGTGGATCACCAGCAAAAACTGTCGGCGCCACAATCAGTGCGGCACCAGCAGCGAGGCGCATAGCAGCGCGAGTAAATGCGATTGTCTTCATAATCAAGCCCTCTCAAAGCCTCTTTTATCTCACTAACGACCTACGGCAGTGCACTGTCTGTGGGTCAGTGCTGCCACCGTTAAATTGGCCGCAAGGCCCACTTCGCTGTTCATCACCGTCGCAAAATGACTTCCTGCAGCAATTTACACTTTTAACCTGCACCAGCAGCGGGGCACCATGGCATTATAGACGTTCCGTGACGTGGCACAAATTGCAAAATGACCGAGCCTAGTACGTCGCCCGCCAAACTCAGGTTTCGTGATGCGACCTTTCTCCAAAGTGCCAGCGCCATTGAAAATGCACCGGCAGATGGCGGCTGGGAGGTGGCATTTGCCGGCCGGTCTAATTCCGGAAAATCGAGCGCAATCAACACGTTAACGGAGCAATCCAAGCTGGCACGTACTTCCCGTACGCCAGGGCGTACGCAATTGATTAATTTTTTCGCACTGACAGAAAACCAACGGTTGGTCGATTTACCCGGCTATGGCTTTGCCAAAGTCCCCCTCGCGGTGAAAAAAAAGTGGAACCAGCAGCTCGAACGCTACCTGCAGCACCGACAAAGCCTCCGAGGACTGGTCATGCTGATGGATGTTCGTCATCCGCTGACCGAACCAGATCAACAAATGCTAGGCTGGGCCATCTCTGCGACGATGCCAGTCCATATTTTGCTCACCAAAGCCGACAAACTCAAACGGGGGCCCGCACAAAACACGCTACTGTCTGTTCAAAATCGACTCCGAGAGCATGAAGAACTGATCCGAGTACAGTTGTTCTCATCACTCAAGCGGCAAGGGGTAGATGTCCTCAGCAAACAAATTAATCGATGGTTAACCGACGACTCTGTCCTCGCTGATGAGGCCGAATCACCATCCGAGACCTCTTAACACCGACGATTAATGGGCCTCATCCCAGTTATCGCCCGTGCCGACCTCTACCACTAGCGGGACATCAAGCCAGCCGATGTCTGACATCAGCGCGGCGACCTTCTCGCTCAGGCTGGCGACAGCATCGTCAGCCACCTCGAATACCAGTTCATCGTGGACTTGCATCATTAATCGAGCATCCACCCCTGACGAATCAATCCACGCATCCACGGCCAGCATAGCCAATTTAATCAGATCCGCAGCAGTGCCTTGCATCGGCGCATTAATAGCAGTGCGCTCAGCGGCCTGTTGCCGCTGTCGATTGCGGGCATTGATCTCGGGTAGGTATAAACGTCTTCCTTTGAGCGTTTCAACATAACCTGTCTCATGCGCTAGGGCGCGCGTCCGCGCCATGTAGTCGGCGACACCGGGATAGCGTGCGAAGTACACGTCGATGTATTCCTGCGCCTCGTGTCGGCCGATACCCAGTTGCTTTGCGAGTCCAAAAGCAGACATACCGTAAATCAACCCAAAGTTAATCGCTTTAGCCTTGCGTCGTTGGTCAACCGATACTTGCTCAATATCAACGGCAAATACTTCAGCTGCAGTAGCGCTGTGAACATCGAGGCCCTCAGCGAACGCAGCCAGCAAGCCGGGATCCTGAGAAAGGTGCGCCATAATACGCAACTCTATTTGCGAGTAATCCGCCGCGACAATTTTACAGCCCGGAGCGGCAATAAACGCTTGTCTAATGCGTCTGCCCTCTTCTGTGCGAATCGGAATATTTTGCAAATTGGGATCTGAAGACGATAACCGACCCGTCGCTGTTACGGCCTGATGATAAGAGGTATGTACTCGCCCCGTTTTGGCGTCGATCATTCCGGGAAGCTTGTCGGTATAAGTCGATTTAAGCTTGCTGAGACTTCGATATTCCATCAACACAGCGGGCAGCGGATAATCCAAAGCTAACTCTGCCAACACCTCTTCTGCAGTCGAGGGGGCGCCTTTAGGCGTTTTCTTCAGCACGGGCAGCTCAAGCTTATTGAAAAGTATCTCGCCAAGCTGCTTAGGTGAGCCGAGGTTAAACGGACCGCCCGCTAGCTCGTGAGCCTTAGCCTCAAGCGCCAGCATTCGCTGACCAAGCTCAGCACTTTGCGCCGCCAGTTGCTCGCGACATACCAACGCACCGTTTCGCTCGATACGAGACAGCACGGGCACTAACGGAACCTCCAACTCTCGGTACAACTGCTGAAGAGAAGGCTCCGCTTCTAATCGAGCAGACAACAGTGCATGTAACCGCAAGGTGACCTCGGCATCCTCGGCCGCATAAGGCGCTGCTTGTTCAACCGGCACTTGGTTGAAGGTGATCTGCTTAGCCCCTTTACCCGCAATGTCCTCGAAGTGAATGGTGCGCTGCCCCAAATATTTCAGAGCCAGCGTGTCTAAGTCATGGCGACTTCCCGTCGAGTCAAGCACGTAAGACTCAAGCATCGTATCCTCGCGAATTCCCCGCAGAGTAATGCCGTGGTTCATCAGAACATTGGCATCATATTTCAGATGCTGACCCAGCTTTCCTTTTGACCCATCCTCTAGCAATGGCTTCAACTGAGCCAGCACCTCATCCCGCCTGAGCTGCTCTGGCGCGCCGGGGTAGTCATGTGCGAGCGGCACATACGCGGCCGTACCCGCCTCCACCGCAAAAGAAACGCCCACGATTTCTGCGACCATATAATTCAGGCTGGTTGTTTCGGTATCAAAGGCGAAACAATCGGCGGCTGAAAGCCTGTTTAGCCAATCGTCCAAGGTAGCCGAATCCAGTATGGTAACGACGTTAAGGGGGTCGACGACCTGTGGTGGCGTGTCCTCTGATAACGTGTCTTCCGTCGGCTCATTGGAGGCGGCTTCCACCATGGCGCCAAGGCCATTATCGAGTAACGCCTCCAGCCAATTTTTAAACTCGAGGTCGCGAAACAAGGCAATCAATGTCTCGTTATCAGGTGGAGTCGAATTCAATGCACCCACTTCCAAGCCCAGCTCACAGTCTATTTTGATCGTCGCCAATTCGTAACTCAGCACTGCCTCGGCTTGCGCAAGTTCTAACTTACCCGCAAGGCTTTTAGCGCCGCGAATCGGCAAGGCTGCAACGGCATCTAGCTGTTGATAGATCGCAGTCATGCCACCGAGGTGCTGTAATAACGCGGTTGCCGTCTTCTCACCGACACCAGCGACTCCAGGAATGTTATCGACTTTGTCTCCCATTAAGGCCAGCAAATCGATAATCAGCTCTGGCGGGACACCAAACTTATCGACAACGCCGGCACTGTCCATCGCGGTATTGTTCATGGTGTTAATCAGCGTGACTTTGTCGTTGACCAGCTGCGCCATATCTTTATCACCGGTCGAAATGACCACCTCGCGACCCCTGCTCGCTGCCTCAACAGACAGCGTCCCAATCACGTCGTCTGCCTCAACGCCTCCTATGCAGATCAAGGGCAAGCCCATCGCTTTAATGGCGGCATGAATCGGCTCTATCTGCTCACGCAATTCGTCTGGCATAGGCGGTCTGTTGGCCTTGTAGTCGGCATACATCTCATGACGGAAGGTCGGCCCCTTGGCATCAAAGACCACCACCACCTGATCGCCATCGTAATCGGCGACCAACTTGCGGATCATCCCAATCACGCCTTTCGCAGCGCCAGTATTCAGGCCCTTTGAATTGGTCAGTGGGGGTAACGCATGGTAAGCGCGGAACAGGTACGAAGAGCCATCCACCAGAATAAGGCGATTTGACATCATGTTAGTGGTCCCAGAGATACTGCGCGGATCGTAATGTTACCCGCATTTTGGGTATGTCGAGCGGCGCACGAAAAAAGCCATGATAATCCCCTCTGGGATTCATCAGCGCCACGTTGGCACTGTGCTCCATCTGGTAACTGCCGTCGTTAGCAGTGACCTTACGAAAGGGCGCGTTTAAGCGCTGAGTCACACTTAAAATCGATTCAAAAGCGCCCGTCACGCCAAGAAAGTCGGGGTGAAAGTACGGAACATATTGCGATAACCGTTCGGGTGTATCTCGGGCGGGATCCACCGACAGCATCACCACAACAGTCTCATCGGCCTCGGTGCCTTGCAGCTGTTGTTTCAACTCGGCCAAATCAGAGAGTGTGGTCGGGCAGATATCAGGGCAATGCGTGAAACCAAAAAACAACAAGGTCCAGTGGCCCTCGAGACGGTCAGCGGTAAACGGCGCGCCAGCGTGATCAATCAGTGAAAAATTGCCCACATCACGAGGGGTATCGAATAAAAATAATCCATTGATGCGGCTCTCAGCGAGGCTCATCACGCGAGGCTCACCCACGCGATGGACAAAGCTCGCCACGACAATGCCCATGAACACCAGCACGCCAAAAATCGTCCAGCGAATCCCGCTTCGATCCGATCCCGTCACCCATCACTCCTTTCTTTTCAACTTAGATTGCGCGCCCCTTGATGGGATTCCCGCAGACACCTGCCGATAACAGATCCCGTGTTAGCTGCCCGAGTTCTTTAGTAAAAATCGGAGATCACTAATCACATCTTTATAGTAAAGATCATTTGCCACCTGCATCATGATCCAGCCTGCCGGATCAACAACATACCAATGACCGCCATCACCCAGAGTCGTCGGCATCAGTTGCTCGATTTCTGCGGCGGGCAACGTCAGTGCCGTCACACCCGCATGCTCGGCCGCGATCCAATTGGCCAAAGCGCCATCAAAAGTCGAGGTGGTAGTGGATGCTGTCTCGGCAGCAGGCGTCACGGCGATGCGATCTGCGGGCAGATCCGTCAACAGGACACGCCCTACGCGGTTAAACTCTTTGCCAAGAGCAATATGGATCTGCCGAGTTTGATACAGTTTTTCTTGGCAGATTACCCCACACACACCGCCACGATGAACGATCAAAAAATGCCATTTTACCGGTAGGTCCTCCCAGAGCAGGTCGGCAGCGCCATCATCCGAAAAAGTCGTCTGCGAAAGACTTTTCGGAGGCACGATCAACTCGCCATGGTTGGCCGTCCCCATGGCACCAACAATATCAAACTGCCCCTCTGCCACAGCCCACCACAACACCGTCGCCGCCAACATGATGCTGAGTGGAATCCCCGCAATGAGCAGCAATACTCGGCGTCCCTGTTGCCGCTTCACGGCATCATTACCCGTATTCATGAGGAAGGTCTGCCCGCGACAATCTCTCGTATGTTCGACATGAGAAGCACTCCAATTAGTAACAAAACAGCAGCCATAGCAAACCATTGGACCGCGTACCCCATATGTTTAGCCGATGACTGATTTACAACCGGCCATTCAGCCACTAAGGCTAACGGCGAGGCGGGGTCTATCCTGACCTCATACGGGAATATGGACTTGCCCGTTAACGCTGCCAGCGTGTCGAACCACTGGTCCCAGTACAAAGTTTGCACGGTTGACGGCAAGCGATCGGGTGGCAGTTGTTCTACCATCATGATCGGCTTAGCACTCGGGACATACACCTGCCCCTCGATTAACGCGGCGCCCTCCATCACATTAACGACTGGGGTCGTTCGACGGGATGGGTCGCCCGCCAACCAACCCAGATTGACTGGCACCGACCAGTCACCGGTCTCAACCAATGCAATCACGTGATATCCCACACGTCCTCGGTGCAAGCGATTATCCAACAGCAAATAGGTCTTAGGATCCAGCGCGCCCTGCCAGCGTACTCGGCGATCCGCATATTGAGTGACATCAGACGTCTGCAGCAGTGCCAAGGGCGTGATCGCTGGCAACGCGCTGCGCGCTTCCCAGCGTATTTGCAGCAGGTTTTTTTCATCTGCGCGACCCAGCTGCCAAAAACCCAAATTCAGTAACAGGGCAAACAGCACCGTGCCGGCGATGCATGCCCGCACATCAACCTTAATCTCCAAGCGCCCGACGCTTCCGTTAAACTGCACTCACTGATCCTCCATACTGACCCGGAAATGGATACCCACCGGGCACCACCAGAAAGGTTACCCCATGCTTAAAGCGCTCATAATCCTGCTCATGATAGCCCTTGTAGTGAGCCTCGGGTCAGGACTGGTCTTTCTTTTATCGGATCAAGGTAACACTGAAAAACGCCGATTATTCAACTCGTTGGGCATACGACTTGGACTAGGCTTTTCTTTACTGTGCGTGATCCTATACGGAGTCATGACGGGCCAGCTGGGCCATCGCAACCCCTGGGACGCAGAACCGATTAGCGAGACGCCAATTAACACCCCAAGGTAACGCCACCGGTCCCAACAGCAGGGGCCCCAGTAAGACGCTTAACAAATCGTGATTTTACGGTGACAAGCGATCATCAAAAAGGGCGCCGTAGCGCCCTCCTTCGTGGGTTGAGGCGCCTTACAGAATGTAAACAAATAAAAACAAGAAAACCCACACGACATCGACGAAATGCCAATACCAGCTCGAAGCCTCGAAGCCAAAATGATCCGATGCCGTAAAATGCTCATTCTTTACAGAGCGCACCAACTGAATCAGCAACATGGTCATACCCATGGCAACGTGAAAACCATGAAAGCCCGTTAACATGAAAAAGGTCGAACCGTAGATTCCGGAGTTGAGCGTCAACCCGAATAACACGTAAGCCTCGTAGTACTCTGCAGCCTGGAGCGCTAGAAAAATCAGTGCCAGCCCTACCGTAATCCCCAGCCAACGATTAAATTTTGCTCGATCACCCGCCAAAATAGCTGTGTGCGCCACATGCACCGTCGCACTCGAGGACAACAAGATAATCGTGTTCCACATAGGCAGCCAGGCATACCACGCATGCGCGTCAGCGGGCGCCATCGACTTTTCCTGAGAGACAAAATCGCCATTATTGGCAATGACCTGCGCATCCGCTCCACCCACCGTCTCCTGCGGCGTAATAGACGGCGGCCAAGTGAACTCGAAACCCGGCCACAGCAGATCGTTCATCCGTCCACCTTCGCCCTCGCCAGCAAGCCAGGGACCTGCCAACTGCCGCACGTAAAGCAACGTGCCGAAGAAAGCGGCAAAAAACATGACCTCAGAAAAAATAAACCAAAACATGCCCAAGACGTAGCTCTGGTTAACCTGCCCACTGTTCAAACCCGCGATGTTCTCTTTAATGACCGTTCTAAACCAGCTGGTGAGCGTCAGAATGAAAAAAACCAACCCTGCTGTCAGCACCCAACCTGAATAGCTGGCGTCGTCTGCCGAGCCATAAGTCATGTCATTAAGCATTAAACCGCCACCGAAAACCGACAGTAACAAGCCAATCGTCGCTCGCACGGCGAGACTGGAAGACTCGGGTACGTAGTACTTTTCATGCCCGGTTGCGGTGGATGGATTACTGGACATAGGAGTCTCCGAGGGTGCGCTGATCAACGGGTAGCGACTTGGTCAGTCGCCGCATCGGTGACATCAAACAATGTGTAAGACAGCGTAATGGTATGGATATCGCGAGGCAGGTCTTGATCGACGATAAACTGGAGCGGCATGTCAGCCGCTGCCAATCCTGCGAGCCCCTGCTGCTCGAAACAGAAACACTCTGTCTTGTGAAAATAAGGGGCGGCTCGACTCGGCGAAATACTGGGGATAGCCTGAGCCACCATAGGCACAGTGGTCGGATTAGTGGCTCGAAATATCGTGCCATTAGCAGCACCTGGATGCACCCGCATGATTCTCTCATCAGGAGAGAAGCCCCAGGGCATTTCATTGTTCTTGATGGCGACAAACTGAACCGTGACCTCCCGACTCTCGTCGATCATCACGGGCACTGCGGTGTAGGCCGACCCGGCAGTCTTGCCGTTAATGCCCAGTACGTCACACAACACGTTATACAGCGGCACCATCACGACAAACACAAAAGCAAACATCACTACGGCGACACCGCTTAGCTTCAATGCGGTATCGATAGCGGGTACTTTACTGAGGCGCACGTAAGCCATCGTTCGTTATCTTCCGACCACTTAAAACGTGCCCGCTGGTTTGGACACCAACGGTGGCTCTTCAAAAGTGTGATAGGGCGCAGGAGTTGGAACAGTCCACTCGAGACCTTCCGCACCATCCCATACTTTCTCGTCACTGACTCGCTCGCCTGAGACGATGGTCGCAATCACGTTATACAAAAATAGCAGCTGTGACGCGCCGTAAATAAAGGCGCCAATCGACGACATCATATTGAAGTCGGCAAACTGCAACGCATAATCGGGAATCCGCCTCGGCATGCCGGCGAGCCCCACAAAGTGCTGCGGGAAAAAAGTGATATTGAAACCAATGAAAGAAATCCAGAAATGGATCTTACCCATTGATTCGCTGTACATGCGCCCACACCATTTCGGCAACCAGTAGTAAATCGCAGCCGTCATCGAAAACACTGCACCGGCCACCATCACGTAGTGGAAGTGGGCCACGACAAAATAGGTGTCGTGGTACTGGAAGTCTGCCGGAGCAATCGAGAGCATCAAGCCAGTAAACCCGCCCAAGGTGAACAACACCAAAAAGCCAATTGAGAACAACATGGGCGTCTCAAAGCTCAACGAGCCACGCCACATAGTTGATATCCAGTTGAAGACTTTCACGCCGGTTGGTACTGCAATCAACATTGTTGCGTACATAAAGAACAACTCGCCGGCAACAGGCATACCCACCGTGTACATATGGTGAGCCCACACGACGAACGACAAAAAGGCGATCGATGCAGTGGCGTACACCATTGAGGCGTATCCAAACAATGGCTTACGAGAAAAGGCGGGAATAATCTGCGAGACCACGCCAAACGCCGGCAGAATAATAATGTACACCTCTGGATGTCCAAAAAACCAGAAGATGTGCTGGAACAGCACCGGATCACCTCCGCCAGCCGCTGAAAAGAAGCTGGTGCCGAAGTGAATATCCATAAGCATCATGGTCACGGCACCCGCTAACACCGGCATCACTGCAACCAGTAAAAAGGCGGTGATCAACCAGGTCCACACGAACATTGGCATTTTCATGTACGTCATGCCCGGCGCACGCATATTCATCACCGTGGCAATGATATTGATCGAGCCCATGATTGATGAAACGCCCAAAATATGGATAGCAAAAATAAAGAAGGTGACCGACGGCGGCGCGTAAGTCGTTGAAAGCGGAGCATAGAAAGTCCAGCCAAACGCAGGAGCGCCGCCTTCCATAAATAGGGTTGAGGCCAGCATCAAGAAAGCCGGCGGCAAAATCCAGAAGCTCCAGTTGTTCATGCGCGGTAGCGCCATATCAGGCGCCCCGATCATCATCGGAATCAGCCAATTAGCCAAGCCAACGAAGGACGGCATAATGGCGCCAAACACCATGACGAGTCCGTGTAAGGTGGTCATCTGATTGAAAAATGCTGGCTCTACCAACTGCATCCCAGGCTGGAAAAGTTCCGCCCGAATAACCATGGCGAAGAAGCCCCCCAGCAGGAACATGGCGAAGGAGAACCAGAGGTACATCGTACCAATGTCTTTGTGGTTGGTCGTGAACAACCAACGCGTCACACCTGTTGCCGGCCCATGATGATGATCACCCATCGTGCTCTACCTCTCTATCCGTTGCTCATTCCAGTGACATCGCCCGGTTGGACAATATCGCCTGTGTTGTTGCCAAAAGCGTTGCGTTGGTAGGTAAGTACCGCGGCCAACTCTACCTCGTTCAGCTGGGCATCAAATGCCTGCATAGCCGTTCCCGCAACGCCCTTCGCGACAATTGCCATGTGCTGCGACAAATCGCCCATCACTACCGAGCTCCCTGCGATCGCATTACCAATACCGCCCTCGCCCTGAGCACCGTGGCAGGCACCGCACGATGTCTCGTAAACCGCTTTTCCTTGCGCCATCAGCTCGTCGGCAGAAAGCGTTTGCATGGCGAGCTGGCTTTCGGCCTGTGCAGCGCCGCGTTTGGCGGCCTGCCACGCCTGAAACTCCTCTGGCGAAACGGCATGCACGACAACCGGCATAAACCCGTGATAGGCCCCACAGAGTTCCGTGCACTGGCCGCGATAAATGCCTTCTTGCGGCACGCGAGTCCACGCCTCGTTAATAAAGCCCGGAATCGCATCCCGCTTGACCGCCAGCTCAGGCACCCACCACGAGTGAATGACGTCGTTTGCCGTGATCAAGAACCGGACTTTCGTATTAGTCGGGATCACCAGAGGCTCATCGACCTCGAGCAAGTAGTGGTCGCCTTTAGCTTCCGTGTTGTAAATTTCTTCTTGTGGCGTCGTCAGGTTAGAGAAAAAGGAGATGTTTTCGCCCGTCTCGTCCAGATACTCATACTTCCACTTCCACTGATGTCCCGTTATCAGCACGTCAAGTTCAGCCTCATCGTTGTCATAGACTTCTAGCAACGTCGACGTTGCTGGGACCGCCATACCGATCAAAATCAAAAACGGCACCACCGTCCAGGCGATCTCTACCTTCGTGCTTTCATGAAACTGCGATGCTTCATGCCCGCGTGACTTACGATGCGCGTAGATGGAGTAAAACATCACCGCAAAAACGGCGACGCCAATCACAACGCAAATCCACATGATCAGCATGTGAAGTTCGAAGATGTCAGCGCCAATCTCGGTAACACCGGGCGACATGTTGACTTGATTTTGTGCAGCCGTAAACGACGCAAACAGTGCCAAAAGCACTCCTGAGAAGATTCTTCCCATCGCGTGCGTACTCCATTTGTTGATGTGGCGCCGAACCCCGAGCCACAAAAGGGCGAACAAAAGCGCGGCGATTATAGCGAAGTTGCAAGAAAATACATGGGGAGAACTGCACAGCTGGCGCGAAATGCACAGGGCCTGGCGCGGGCTTTATGAAGATTAATGCTTTTCGTGTATCCGTTACATGATCGCAAGTTATAAGTGAGGACTAAGCCGTCGATCAGCCATCGATGAATTTGACTGGATCCGAGGGAGTCTCGACTCGCCTCGCCGCCGCACGCGTCACACGAGTAGCCGGCAGATCAGCCGGCGCAACTGGGCGGGCCTCGACATATCCACACGCCACGCAACGGCGCTCATCGGCATCCGCGTCGATCACAATACGATCTTGTTCCTGACAACTCGGGCAAACGGCACCGGCGACAAAGCGCGGCCGTTGATTGGTGTCAGGCTGAGAATCAGACATACTCACGTCGCCTTAATAATGACGCGCTAGTGTAGCAAGTTAGATTGGCGCAGGAGACCCAGTGTGACCCAAATTAATTTCACAGGCGAAGCACATATCCGTGAGGCACTAGGGGTAACGCCCAGCCTCGGCGCAAGAGTGCTGATTGACCCGACGGCGGTAGTGATGGGTGACGTTTGGCTCGGTGACGATGCCAGCGTATGGCCTCATGCCGCGATGCGGGGTGATGTGCAGATTATCCGCGTTGGCGCACGCACCAACATTCAAGACGGCACCGTGTTGCACGTCACGCATGAGGGGCCCTATAACCCCGACGGGTATCCATTACACATCGGTGATGATGTCACAGTAGGACACCGAGCATTGCTACATGGTTGCACCGTGGGTCATCGTGTGCTGGTCGGGATGGGCGCCATTGTTATGGACAAAGTTGTGGTCGAGGATGAGGTGATGATCGCGGCGGGTTCACTGGTCACACCCGGAAAGAGACTCCGCAGCGGGCACCTTTATGCGGGCAGCCCAGCGCGCGAAGTGCGCGCCCTGTCCGAGAGCGAACAACGTTTCCTGCAATACAGCGCCGATGGTTATGTCTCACTCAAGCAACGATACCTCGACAACAGCAATTAGGGGTCAGTCCCCCGAGGCAGCGCGCAGAGACGACACCACCGATGTGGTCTCTGGGTGTTCACCACGCCAGAGGAAAAAGCTCTCTGCTGCCTGTTCAACCAGCATGCCCAAACCATCTAAGACTTCCACCACACCGTGAGCGCTCGCCCAAGCCATAAACGGTGTTGGTGCGCGCCCGTAGGCCATATCGTAGGCGCGACACTGTGGCGCGAGTGCCATCGAGCTCGATAAAGCGGGCATTTCATTACTCAAACCGGTACTGGTGCCATTAATAATCAGGTCCCATGGTTCTGTCGGTACCTCTTGGTAACCGCCGCCCGAGACAGGTACGGCATCGGAAGTCCACTGCTGGGCTAATTGCTGTGCACGCTCAGGGGTCCGATTCGCCACAAATAGGCAGTGCGGGACTTCAGCGAGTAACGCGGGTATCACCCCCCGAACAGCGCCCCCTGCGCCTAATATGAGAATGCGGGCATCGCGCAAAAGCCAGCCAGCATTGACCGTCATATCGGTCACCAATCCCCTGCCGTCCGTGTTATCCGCAATGATGCTGCCGGCCTCGTCCCGCATTAAAAAATTGGCAGCGCCCGCCGCTTGAGCTCGCGGAGAGGCCTGATCCGCAAACGTAAAAGCACGCGTCTTAAACGGCAGCGTCACATTCAGGCCGTGACCTCCGTCGTCAAAAAACTGCTGGACCCACTGCTCAAACGAATCCACTGCCACCAACGCCGCCTGATAATCGATCGCCTGATTCGTTTGCTGCGCAAATGCCGAGTGGATAGCCGGCGATAAGCTGTGGCCAATCGGGTTACCCACAACAGCAAAACGGTCGCGAAGCGTTTGCATGCTGGTCATACCCCTCCTCTCTCGCTCATGTGGCTGACGATCGGAGAGACAGGGATGCAATGACCGGTCATGAGGCCTTGGTCGACCCTGCCATACCAAGCCAGTCGCGTGGCGGCAGAAAGTCACTCATCAGTCGAGCCTCTGGTGTGCCCTCCCTCGGCGTTAAGCCGTACTCCCAACGCACCAACGGTGGTAAAGACATCAGTATTGCCTCCGTTCGCCCATTGGTTTGCAAGCCAAATAACGTGCCTCGGTCATTTACTAAATTGAATTCGACGTAACGCCCGCGACGATAGAGCTGCCACTGCCGCTCTTCTTCAGTCCACGGAGTGTCTTTGCGCCGCTCGAGGATGGGGGCATACGCGTTCAAAAAACCATCGCCCACGCTACGCATAAACGCAAAGGTTTGATCAAACCCCCACTCATTCAGATCATCGTAAAAGAGGCCGCCGACGCCCCGGGGTTCCTGCCGGTGCGGAATATAAAAGTAATCGTCACACCACTGCTTAAATCGGGGGTATACGGCTTCCCCAAATGGATCGCAGGCCGCTTTTGCCTGTGTATGCCAGGAGACGGCGTCCTCTTCGTAACCGTAATAAGGCGTTAGATCAAAACCGCCTCCCATCCACCAAACAGGCTCTGCACCCGGCTTTTCCGCCATAAACATGCGCACATTGGCATGCGACGTGGGGGCATGAGGGTTGCGAGGATGGATGACCAGAGAAACGCCCAATGCGCGGAAGCTTCTGCCCGCCAACTCTGGGCGATGCTGCGTCGCAGAGGCAGGCATTGACGACCCCACGACGTGGGAGAAATTAACCCCCCCTTTTTCAATCACGTCGCCCTCCGCTAAAACACGACTGATACCGCCGCCGCCCTCTGGGCGATCCCAGGATTCTGTTGCAAAGTCAGCGCTCTGATCAATCACCTCCAAGCGCTCACAAATGCGACTCTGCAGTGTCGTGAGGTAAGTCTTTACAGCCGATACATCCATCGGGCTCTCCTTATGTCGGCTAACTGTCGGCTAAATGCCGGCTAAGGTCGGACAAGTGTGCCATCCCCTACGCGGCGAATAGTTGATGGCTTACCCGCTTTCTCCAGCATCCCTGGCATAGCCGGTAACGTTACCCCAAAGTAACGCCGCAATGCCCACAAATAATGGGGTGGGGATAATCCCGCGGGGTTGGCGCTGGTTGAGACCAAGGGCCCACCAAAGGACTCACTTAACCGCTTGAGTGGCAACGCTGACGTCACACGAATGGCGACCTCAGTGCTATCCCCCGTTATCCAGTCCGGGAAGACACCCTGATTGGGCACTAACCAAGTGTTGGGGCCTGGCCACGATGCGCACACCCGTTGACGCTCATCGGGTGACAGAAAGGACAGCACCCCGTCGAACATTGCTGCATCAGCGGCCACCACAATGAGCCCTTTGTGGACTGAGCGCCGTTTGAGGGTCAATAAGTCATGAACCGCTACTTCACTGTAAGGGTCGCAACTGAGCCCCCAAACGCCCTCC
>Ga0257110_1000104_pt1 | contig 44399 bp, 62 predicted proteins | sample LP_taG_7_FD_190184 | JGI IMG/M metagenome (GOLD analysis project Ga0257110, IMG submission 190184) | Marine microbial communities from Northeast Subartic Pacific Ocean, Canada - LP_J_2015_P26_10m | ecosystem: Environmental > Aquatic > Marine > Oceanic | place: Canada: Northeast Subartic Pacific...
GACACCACCAAGCAGAAAGAGCTGCTACAACTTCCGAGTGACGGAGATCAATCGTGTTCTTGACGGTGATACTATCGATGTCACTATTGACCTCGGGTTTGATTTATACAAGAAGGAAAGAGTTAGAGTTGCTGGAGTTGATACGCCAGAGAAGAGAACGAGAAATCTAGAGGAGAAAGCACTTGGAATCGACGCAACAAACTGGCTCAAAAAGAAACTCGAAGGCACGTTGGCTGGTGATGATGAGTTGTCTGTTAGGACTGAACTTGTTGGTGGCACTGGGAAATACGGCCGTCTTCTGGGTTGGCTTTACATTGGGGACGACAGTGTGTCCCTTAACGAGCAAATGATTACAGAAGGATATGCTCACGCATATGATGGTGGCACTAAAGATATGAATCTTGAAGCACTTCGTGTTATTCGTAGAGAACATGGTACGCTTGTTGAATAAATTATAAAGAAATAATAGGGATCCTATACATCTCTTGACATTTGCCATCCGACCTCCTATAATATGGGGGTTCAATCAATGGAAGAGTGGTCGAGTGGTTTATGGCTCTGGTCTTGAAAACCAGCGTGCCTGCAAGGGCACCGGAGGTTCGAATCCTCTCTCTTCCGTTTTTTACAACTGCACATATGAAAATTAATCTGTGGTATTGTCAAAGTATAAAAAATTGGAGATGGACATTAACTGATGATGTCACATATTCAATGCAAGAATCTGGTCAACAACCATTTTTACGAGATGCAATGAATGATGTTGCTACTACAGTTGAATATATTTTGGAATGTGATCAAGATACGTTATGAAAATGTGGGAGACAAAATGTGTTGAGTGTGGTAAAATGTTTCCAGCTAATCAATGCCCTCAGGTTGGATGCTATGTCCAGTCCGAGAAAAGATACAAAAATTCGTTATGTAAACCTTGTTGGGTATTGCATGTTAAGGGGAATTAACTCAGCTGGTAGAGTGCCTGCTTTGCAAGCAGGATGTCAGGAGTTCGAGTCTCCTATTCTCCATTTCCTCAATTGAGGACTTAAATTTTATGAGGACTATGATTAAAACAATTTTAGGTGCTAGTATTTTTGCGGGTGCTATTGTAACTACACCTAATATAAACCAAAACTCGCCTAATACTGTATCAGAACCAATTAAAATTCCTGTAGTTCAATATGAAGCTTCATGGAAATGTCCTAGTTGTTCTGATTCTGAAAAATATGTTCTTGTACAACTTCAAGAACGAACAAAAATTTCTGATAAGAATGCTCTTGCCACACTGATGGGAAACATCAAGCAGGAGAGTAAGTTCATCTCTAACATCTGTGAGGGTGGTGCCCGCGTCTCCTACACTGAGTGTACGAGTGGTGGGTATGGTTTGATCCAGTGGACTTCTATTGGACGTTATAAAGCTCTTGGTAACTTTTGTGCCAGGTTCTCTTGTGACCCATCTTCACTTGAAGGTCAAACTCGTTACATGATTAACGAACCAATCTTCCAACGTGTCCTCCCTGAGTTTGAAGGTCATGGAGACACCATTCCTCAGTACATGACACATGCATACTACTGGTTGGGATGGGGCATTAAAGGTAACCGAGAGGTTTATGCATATGATTACAAATCTAAAATGATACTAGTATGATTTTAAGAAACAATGAAGATTGGCGTTATAGTAATGATCGTATGGAGTTGAGACAAAAAATTTATCAACTTTTACTGACCAGATTTGGTTCTCAAATTAACGATAATGGAGAACCAATATATAGTATGCAGTCAATAACAGAGTGCTCCCATGATTGGGTATCACAGGGAAATGTAAAGACTGACGGAATAATTAAATATTTTAAAGCATACTATGCCGGATAAAAAATATCAATTTGGTGGACTTGACAGACATCCTGTTAATATACTAAGATTGATTAGTGAACTTGAGGGATCTTCTCAACTCCTCAAGTACATGGGATTTAAAGACGATATGGAAACGCTTGACACAATGAAGAAAATATACTATAGTATGTACTTCAAACTCAAACGAGAACAAAATAAGACTCAGTAGCTCAGTGGACAGAGCAACTGCCTTCTAAGCAGTCGGTCGTTGGTTCGACCCCAACCTGAGTCGTTGGTCTTTCTAGACCTTTTAATCCTTCTTAGCTCAGCGGTAGAGCGAGCGACTGTTAATCGCTTGGTCCCTGGTTCGAATCCAGGAGAGGGAGTTGGGTAGGTGTCCGAGTGGTTAATGGAGGTGGACTGTAAATCCACTGGCTCTGCCTACGTTGGTTCAAATCCAACCCTGCCCATACGCTCGAATAGCTCAGAGGTAGAGCACCTCCTTTACACGGAGATTGTCGGGGGTTCGATCCCCTCTTCGAGCATTAGTATCTTTTATACTATGAATAAACAAAAAATTAAAGATCAACTACAAGAAATTAAAATAGAACTCGCATACATGAGGGGGTTACTTGTAAATGTTAGTAATCAGATGCAAGAGTTGCGGGAAGCAACTGGAGTCACATCCAACAAAACTGAAAAGTTGTCAATGCCCAAACTTTACGAGCATCCGTGGTACAAATATAAGCGGGAACAACTTGTCATTGATAGAAATTGTGACGGGCCCATCACAAAACCAAAAGAAGATATCAACCTTTAGTGAATCAGATCTTCATTATCAAGAACAAAGAAGACAACGAAAAGTTAAACGAATTAATTTTGAGGAAAGGTGATGATTAACTTGGATGCTCGTTATCATGAATATTTACACACTAATAAATGCTTTACTATTGATGGAGCATGTGAAAAAGTGGTTGCATATGGGTGGACAGATAATGGTGTTGATATAAATGGATATTATGTATTGACAAAAAATTATAAATTGTACTATAATCTCAGTGAAAAATTTGAACGAATCGAAAAAAATTAAATGAAAATCTTTCTTGACACTGCCAACTACAACGAAATTGCTGATCGCTATGCTACTGGTCTTGTAGACGGTATCACTACCAATCCAACGTTGGTTCGTAAATCCGGTGTAAACTATCTTGACTTTATTAAAACATTATCATTTGATTTTTCATTTGAAAGTATCTCTGCTGAAGTTGATGGAGATACTTCTGATGAGATGATTGCTAATGCTCAAAAATTTATAGAAGTAGGACCTAATGTTACGATCAAACTTCCACTTACTCGTGAAGGTTTAGTAGCATGCAAATCCCTTACTGATGATGGTATTGAAACTAACGTTACATTGTGCTTCAGTGCTGCTCAAGCAGTGATGGCAGCGAAGGCAGGTGCCACATACATCTCACCCTTTGTAGGACGCATGAACGACAACTCACTCAGTGGTGTTGAACTTGTTCGTGCTATCTCTGGACTCTACTGTTCTCAGGGAGTACGTACCAGGATCCTTGCTGCCAGTTTGAGAGATGTTCATCATGTCTCACGTTGCTTCATGTATGGTGCTAGTGTATGTACGTTGCCACCAGCTGTGTTTGACAAAATGTATAACCATGTGCTGACCGATTCTGGTCTGTCGATTTTTAAAAAAGATTTTAAAGAAATTACTTGACCATTTACTTCTCCGGTGGTATAATACTGGAGTCCTACGGGGTGTAGCGCAGCTTGGTAGCGCGCCTGCTTTGGGAGCAGGATGTCGCAGGTTCAAATCCTGTCACCCCGATTGTTTTTATTTAAACCTATGGAAATTTTTACCATCAAAGAATATCAAGAACGTTGGGATGAATTAATAGAACGAGTGGAAAATGGAGAGACACTCGGTATTGTAAATGAAGATGGTAAAGCAGCAGTTCTAATGCCAGTTAAAGATGATACTATACAAATATACACGGACTTAAATAATGAAGCTCAGTAACCTATCATCTGGGACTATCGCATATTGGTTAATGCCCACTGCTTATAACGGTGTGAACCGGGTTCAATTCCCGGTAGTCCTATTTGCTTCCTTAGCAATCTGGTGAATGCAGCAAACTCATAATTTGCCTAAGGTGAGTTCGATCCTCACAGGAAGCATGTCCTTATTGGACAACCTAAATATTTCAACCCTGCCATTCTAGCTCAGTGGTAGAGCAGGGCTTTTGTAAAGCTCAGGTCGCAGGTTCAAATCCTGTGAATGGCTTAGTCTCGGGATGACTTAAAAAACGCCCTGGTCGGGATGGTCAATTGACCCTCGGGTTTCTAGTTTATCCTTAAAAACTAGTGGTGCGGGTGCTTCGTTGCCGCCTGGTTTCTATATTCCAGTTAAAGATGTAGTGGTGGATCCAAACGACCCCTTCCGTGTGGTTGATTTCCTGTTTACAACTAAAACTAAAACAGGTGGCGAGCCTGCTCTGGGGGATGACTCCCCCTTCCTCGCACGTATGGCGGAATCGGTAGACGCGCTGGTTTTAGGTACCAGTGGGGCAACCCGTGAAGGTTCAAGTCCTTTTACGTGCATTACTATTTTAAATTTTTATGAAAAAACTATTACTTTCCATTATTGGGTGTGCGGCACTTAGTGGTTCTGCCTTCGCAGAACCACTTAAAGAATCCGAATACTTTACTAATCATTCTATGGGATGTATGCTTCTCCAGGAATGTACAGATGGAATCAAAGAAGTCACTAATCTTTTGGATATTTCTGGTCAGTATCCCAATACTGATTCTTTTTATCCTATTGCTAATGAGTTCAACTCAATGCTCTCTTCCCTTAACACAATCGGAGTTAAGGTGTTTTTAGCAGATGAAAAATATTTTCCTGTAGGACATCGTGGTGTTTATCACACTGTAGGAAATAACTTCTTCTTGAACAAGACATTTATGAGTCGTCCTGGTGTACTCATGAGTGTAATGCGTCATGAAGGATGGCACGCTGCACAAGATTGTATGGCAGGAACGATTGATAACTCACTCATTGCTATTATTATGCCCGAAGATTCAGTTCCTATGTTGTGGCAAGAGATGGTAAAGCGGACATATATGATGCAACCATCTGCAATTCCATGGGAGAAGGAAGCAATGTGGGCAGGTAAGACTGAAAACATGACAATGAATGCTCTTGCATCATGTGCTCGTGGTACAATGTGGGCGGACTATGAACCGACACCAATGACCCGTGAATGGCTTATGAAGAATGGTTATATCGATTGACAGATGACCCAAAATCCTCTATAATAGATATGTTCAGAAAGAATTCAATGACAACTAAAGTTAACTGGTCACATGAGTATTCAAAACAGCGCAAAGATCGTATGCAAGATGCAATCGATGATTATCTCAACGATGATAAAGTATCAGCACGACAAACGTATGAAGAGATGCTATCTGGCATCGATGATGTGATTAACTATCACAAGATAAGTATGGAACGTGCAGTTGAGTTAAAATCTCTTATGTTAGGACATCGTGAAATAGATTTCATTCAGGAGTAACCCTCCTCGCGGGTATAGTTCAGTGGTAGAACGCGATCTTTCCAAGTTCGATGTCGCAGGTTCGAATCCTGTTACCCGCTTCGGGAAACCGTAAGGTTCTCTCCGTATATATACTTATGCGTAATACATATTACGTAGTATAACAGAACCAGTCGAGGTTCTTAACATCTGCGGGTATCCATTCCGCAAGTAAACTAAAGGTATTAAAAATGATTAAAACTGTATTCGCAGCAACTGCTGCTCTGTCTGTCTCTGCTGGCGCTGCATTCGCTGGACCCTATGTTAACGTAGAAGCTAATTCTGGGTTCACCGGATCTGACTACAACGGCACCACGACAGACCTCCACGTGGGCTACGAAGGTCCTATTGGTGAGTCTGCATCTTACTATGTCCAAGCTGGTGCTAGTGTTGTTTCACCCGACGGCAGTGAATCAGATACTGTCCCCTCCGGTAAAGCAGGTATTGGTCTTGGATTGACTGACGCTCTTGCTGCATATGGTGAAGTCTCCTTCGTTGGTAGTGGTGACGCTGACATCGATCGTGGCTATGGAACTAAGTTGGGTCTTAAGTATTCTTTCTGATACTGTAGACACATAAACATCTAGATGTTATACTGGGGGTGCGACGGCATCCCCTTTTTTTATGAAATTTTTTCTAAAAACTCTAACGAATCCAGGGGTGATGATCTTTCTCATGATGGGAGGAACGTTAGCATTCATAGGGATAGTCCATAACGATGCTCACCTTAGAATGACCAAAGATGCAGATGCTTATGTGAGACAGTGGTGCAGATCATCACCAGAAAACAAAAAGACCTGTATCAGCTATGGTGGAAACATGGATTATTGACTTGACAAAGATTTAGATTTCCTATATACTATGTAAAGAAACATTACGGAGTGTATCATGACTGTAACAACTGAAGACGGTGGACGTACAAACATGTATGCTACTGAACCAAGAATGTATATCTCAGAGACTGACGCAGATCGTTATGGTGCTGAAACTTACGCTGAAAAAGCAGAGAAGTTAAATGGACGCACTGCTATGCTTGGATTTGTTGCTGCTGTTGTCTCTTATGCTTTCAGTGGTAGCGTATTCTTTTTTGGTGCGTTCGGATTTTGATACATAGTATTGTATTTTTTGTAATGCTATGATATAGTACTGCAAAGACTTTTACTTAACTACTATGGCTTCATATAAAGTTACTTTCCAAACCAACGACGGAGATCAAACCGTTGAGTGTTTAGACGATCAGTATTTACTAGACGCAGCTGATGAAGCTGGTATTGACCTTCCATATTCATGTCGAGCTGGTGCTTGTTCTACCTGTGCTGGTAAAATTGTTTCTGGTACTGTAGATCAATCTGATCAATCCTTTCTAGATGATGATCAACTTGAAGCCGGGTTTGTTCTTACCTGTGTCGCATATCCTACAAGTGATGTGGTTGTCCAGTCAGAACAAGAAGAGGCACTTTATTAATGACAAATCCTAATGCTCTCTATGAGGACATGCAAAAATTGGATGACCTGTATGAAGAACTTCTATGGCATCCAGACGACGAGTTACAATTCTCTCATGATGGAGAGAAAATTATTATCACTAACAAAACTTTGAAACTCAATGGAACCTTCTCTACTTGAAGTCCTCACATATTATGTGATCGGTGGTGCTCTTATCATTGGACCACCCGCAATCTTCCTGATCATTGCTATGATGGGAGCTATCCAAAATACGAAAGGTCGTATGGTTGGATACAAAGACCACAAAGAATATGGTGACAGTTCTATCTACGAGAACGCACCAACAGATCAAACAAAATTCTATCTCACACTAGGAGAAAATTCATGAACGAAAACGCAGAACGTATTAATGGTTGGGCAGCAATGCTCGGTGTGATCGCAGCAATTGGTGCTTATGCTCTTACCGGACAAATCATTCCAGGAGTATGGTGATGTTATTGTTAGCAACATGTCTAGTAGGTGCTTTCATTATAGAAAGTATGTTTCGTGATGATGCTGACGATGACCAAGGTCCCGGTGGTGGTATGATGGTTCCAGCAACAGCTGGAGCGTGAGGAATTACTGACAATATTGAGTAAAAATACTTAAATTAATACTAAATAATTTTTTGCCTTATTATCATGGCATTGATTTCACTAGCATCAATTCTATTCCTTACGTTTGTTGGAGCAGCAATGCTTACCCAAAACGGAGACGAGACCCCATAGGGGTCTTTTTTTGTTTAGCCCCTTGACAAGCCATTAAAACTCTGATATGATAAATAGATCAACGGGTTAAGGAACCAACACATTCCTTAACAAGTCGTAACACCCCTCAAACCAAGACCTCTAGGGTGTATAAAAACGTCTTTAATACCTGATGCTGAGGGTGCATCGGGAATAGTAAAACCATCATCTCCCTGATGATCTTACTTTTTAGTTCAAAACAATGGCTTCAACTCTTTCAAGACAACAACAATCTACCTCTCCGTGGAATGATTTCTGCGATTGGGTAACATCAACTAACAACCGTTTATATGTTGGTTGGTTCGGTGTACTGATGATTCCTACGTTGCTTGCTGCAACTATCTGTTTCATCGTTGCTTTCGTAGCAGCACCTCCCGTCGATATTGACGGCATCCGCGAACCAGTTGCTGGTTCACTTATGTATGGAAACAACATCATCTCCGGTGCAGTTGTTCCTTCTTCAAATGCAATTGGACTTCACTTCTACCCAATCTGGGAAGCTGCATCACTCGATGAGTGGTTGTATAACGGTGGTCCATTCCAACTAGTAGTCTTCCACTTCCTCATCGGTATCTATGCATACATGGGACGTGAATGGGAACTCTCATACCGTTTAGGTATGCGTCCATGGATCTGTGTTGCATACTCTGCACCAGTCGCTGCTGCGAGTGCAGTATTCCTAGTCTATCCTTTCGGTCAGGGTTCGTTCTCTGATGCAATGCCACTTGGCATCTCTGGTACATTTAACTACATGCTTGTATTCCAAGCAGAACATAACATCTTGATGCATCCCTTCCACATGTTGGGTGTCGCAGGTGTCTTCGGTGGTTCACTGTTCAGTGCAATGCACGGTTCTTTGGTTACATCTTCACTCGTCCGTGAGACGACTGAAACTGAGTCACAGAACTATGGTTACAAGTTCGGTCAAGAAGAAGAGACATACAACATCGTTGCCGCTCACGGTTACTTTGGTCGTTTGATCTTCCAATACGCTTCATTCAACAACTCACGTTCACTTCACTTCTTCCTTGCCGCATGGCCGGTTGTAGGTATCTGGTTCACCGCACTTGGTGTATCCACGATGGCATTCAACTTGAACGGTTTCAACTTCAACCAGTCCATCCTTGATGGTCAGGGTCGTGTGTTGAACACCTGGGCAGACGTACTGAACCGTGCAGGTTTGGGTATGGAAGTTATGCATGAAAGAAATGCACACAACTTCCCACTTGACCTGGCAGCTGCTGAGTCAACTCCTGTTGCACTTATTGCACCTTCTGTTGGTTGATATGACTCCTGGTAGTATTCACCCCATCACATTACATGTGGTGGGGTTTTTTATAAGTATTTTAACTCTTGTAGTACCAATACTTTGTGTGGTATTATTATGAATGATTCAAATTTGGTTAAAAAGGAAGAACCTAACATGATTGGAAAACTTGATCCAGAAGAAAACGTTATGAAAAATATTCCTCTTAGGGATATTCCTAATCATGACTGGACACAAAACAAAGATGAATATTTTGCTTGGGAAGATAACGGAATCATGGATCGCATTCAAGATTTTATTGATAATCTTGGTTGGGAATCTTCAGACAACATCGTGGTTGAAATTGGTGGTACTCAAGTGAGTGGTGTTGATGTTGGTGAAGAGTATAATAAGAAGTGGCAATCACCTCTTGGTACTCGTAAATACAATAAAGATGCATTCATTGTTGTCAAAAATCTTTCACGAGATCTTTTTGAACCATCTAAACCAATGGAATCGTTCAATCCTCATCACACTTTTGATAACGAATATAATAAGAACGTCAAGGAAATAGATGATCAAAATGGATATGACACCTACAGTAAGTAAAGACTTAATCTGGTTTGAACAAACTTCAGATAAAATTTATGATAGACACATGTATAAACTTGTGTATACTAATAAAAAATCAATCATAGTAGATTCGTGGGAACAACTTAGGGTTGAGTGGTTTAATGCTCCATCCAAATTTAGATCTCACGTTGACGTTATAGATTGCAAAAGTAAAAACAATCAAGGATTTAAATAATCATGGTAGCATCAACATTACAACAACAAAGGAGGGGATGGTTTGACATACTCGACGACTGGCTCAAGCGGGATCGTTTCGTTTTTGTTGGCTGGTCTGGACTTCTTCTTCTACCCACTGCTTATCTCGCTATTGGGGGTTGGCTTACTGGTACGACTTTCGCAACGAGCTGGTATACCCACGGTCTCGCTAGTTCCTATCTTGAGGGTGCAAACTTTCTTACAGCAGCAGTTTCGACTCCAGCTGACGCTATGGGTCATTCTCTTCTTCTTCTCTGGGGTCCTGAGGCTCAGGGCAGTTTCGTCCGTTGGATCCAACTTGGGGGACTCTGGAATTTTGTGGCACTCCACGGAGCCTTTGCTCTCATTGGTTTCATGCTTCGACAGTTTGAACTTTCTAGGTTAATTGGTATCCGTCCTTACAATGCTATTGCGTTTTCTGGTCCTATCGCTGTATTTGTCAGTGTCTTTCTTCTTTATCCATTGGGCCAGTCTTCATGGTTCTTTGCTCCCTCCTTTGGGGTAGCAGCAATCTTTAGATTCCTGTTGTTCCTTCAGGGTTTCCACAACTGGACCCTCAACCCCTTCCATATGATGGGAGTTGCAGGTATCCTTGGTGGCGCATTACTATCTGCTATTCATGGAGTCACAGTTGAAAACACATTGTATGAAGATGGGGATCAAGCAAACACCTTTAAGGGATTTGATTCAACACAAGAGGAGGAGACTTATTCTATGGTCACTGCAAACCGCTTCTGGTCGCAGATCTTCGGCATTGCGTTTTCTAACAAGCGTTGGCTTCATTTCTTCATGTTGTTTGTGCCTGTTATGGGTCTATGGACATCCTCTATTGGCATTATTGGTCTTGCTCTCAATCTTCGTGCTTACGATTTCGTGAGTCAGGAGATTCGTGCAGCAGAAGATCCTGAGTTTGAGACATTCTATACAAAGAATATCCTACTCAATGAAGGTCTTCGTGCATGGTTAGCACCTGCTGATCAACCTCATGAAAATTTCATCTTCCCAGAAGAAGTACTGCCAAGAGGCAACGCATTGTGATTCAATCATTAGGATTCTTGTTACTTCGTTTGTCAATAGGCATCATGCTTATTCATCATGGATACGAAAAACTAGACAGCATTGAAAACTTTGCTGATGCTTTTGTGAGACCACTTCATATTCCATTTCCAATAACAATGTCATACCTGGCATCGTTCTCTGAGATCTTTGGAAGTTGGTTGGTTATCTTTGGACTCGGCACTCGTCTGGGTGCCTTGGCAATCTTAGGTACTGTTTCCTTCGGAATATATCATGCCATTGTGACATCAGGTTTCAATATCTACCTTCTTGAATTACTTGTATTGTATTGGGGAGGTTGTGCCTGTATTATTCTCAATGGTGGGGGTAATTTCTCAATAGATCATCTCATAAAACGACAACTAACCTTTACCCTTAATAAGACATGATCAAATCACTATTCAGTATTATGTTTGCTGCTCTAATGTGGGTACAAGTCCCACAGTGGAGTGATGATTGGTCTAAGTGTGCAGTAGATGTACCAGACACAGCATGTCATTGGTACATCACAGCACCCGATAGCACTATGGGTGAAGGATTTAGTTGGGCGAATGCCCCTTGGTTCAGTGCTGAAGGTCTCCTAGATATTGGAGAGCTTCACAACACAGTTCAATCTCTGCAGGAAGCATGATGAATAGTTTTGAAGTCATGTTATACTTTATATGCTTCGCTCTCATTGCTGGCGGTGCCTTCGCTATGATGTGGGCTAACATTCAATCTATTAACATAGAGATGAGGACTCCTCCCAAACCAAAACATCCTGAGGCACCACAAGCAGGTGAAGAGTTGATGTATGTAGATCTATCCAGAGAAAAACTGGAAGACATATACAATAAATAAAACAAATCTAAAATTATTATGTCTATCACTCTCCGTTTTAAAATCTTAGATGCACTTCGTTCTGATGCTCAAGGTAATATTTCCAAAGCAAAAGCAAACATTGAAGTTTATCTAGAGAATCCTGTAGGTATTGGCGAGCACCCTGATGTGCTTGCTGCTATTCAGAGTCAATTAGATATCATCGCTCATGAAGAAGAACGTATCGAAGTTATCGATAAACACTTCAGTGAACCTTTCTAGAGGATGTTGTGGTGCTGGGTGTCCAGACTGTCCATTCAGACCTAAACCAACTCCTAATTAGTAATAAATTAGGAGTTAATTAGGAGATGACCACCTCCTAGACCATTCTCTTGACGGGGGTGGTTTTTTATTGTATAATAGCCTTATGACAAACACACCTATGGATAAAATCGATACGCAGGGAATGAGTCTTCCTGGTAGATCAAAGAAACCTAGTAGTTATGATCCTATGCCAGTAAAACATCGTACAATCTTCACACCAGAAGAACGTAGAGAATTAAAAGATATTGTTAACGAAGCACTTGATGAGAGATGGAACGAGCATGAAGTTTAAAGCATTAGTATTCATCCGTCTACGATCACAGGTTGATGACTCTCCTGGCAATGCCGTGAGAGATGCCTGTAAGCGATTGTCTGAGTTAGACATCAAGAAACTTAGACTTGGTAAGGTAGTTGATGTTTGGTTGGAAGCAGAGACTAGAGAGTATGCTGAGAAGGAACTTGAAATGCTATCTGATAGATTCCTTGCCAATACAGTCATGGAAGACTGGGACTATGAACTGACTGAGATTGAAACTTTCCCACCAGGTATTGAATAATGGATGATTTTAACACACCAGGATCAAATAAGTCTTGGATGGATGATGGATTCAAGAAGTATGCTGCTGAATGGCAACTCAATAATATTGAGAAACTATTGGATGCTAAGGTAGAACGTTGTCGTGTATACGACAGCAACACCAGAGATGAAATATATAATAAAATTACTATTACATACAAGGAGGATGGTTGATGGAAGTAATTATTGAAGGCAAGGTCAAAACTGTATATGCAGGTGATGATGCACAGCAAGTCATCATTGAGTATCATGACAAGGTAACAGCTGGTAATGGTGAGATGGTTGACCATCCACTAGGTAAGGGATCCCTCTGTTGTAGCATCTCATCTATTATCTTTGAGAAACTTTCCAAAGAACATATACCAACTCATTATATTAATATGGTTGGTGCTAATAAGATGATCTGTAGAAAGGTAGACATCGTTCCACTAGAAGTTATTTGTAGGAACCGTGCTGCTGGATCTATTGTTCGCGAGACAACACTACAGGAAGGTTACTCACTACCACATCCTATTGTTGAGTTCTTCCTGAAGGATGATAGCAAGCATGATCCTCTGCTGACAAGAGATCGTGTGCGTCTGATGGGATATAATCCAGATCCTTTTATTGAGATGACCCTACGGATTAATGATTACCTCCGGCAGATGTTCTACATTATGGGGATTGATTTGGTTGACTTCAAGATTGAGTATGGTTATGATGCTCATGGTGATTTGTATCTTGCTGATGAGATTAGTCCTGATAGTATGAGACTCTGGAAGATTGGTAGTGATGAAAGATTTGATAAGGATCTATTCAGAAAAGATGAAGGTGATATTGTTCCTGCTTATCGTGAGATCCTTGACAGACTTCAACCACTTGCTATTCAATGAAACATCACATCCCTGATGAGATTAAGAAGAATGGTTTTGCTTGCTTCACTAGTTTGAATCAAGCAGAGCGAGCAGTTGTTATGTTTGGTGATGAAGCATATCGTAAATCACTAGATCTTGACAACGATGATGCTCCCTGTTGGAAGATACCAAGTGGAGAATCAACAACCTTTGTTGGTTGGAACCCTATGTGTGTCCCTACCATGGAATACATTGTATGGAAACTAAAGAACCGTGAACAAATTATCAAAGGAGAAATTCACTAATGGACTACAAGACTTCTGGTGTTGACATTCAAAGGGGCAGATCCTTTGTAGAGTATATCAAAGCACTATCGCCTGGTATTGGCGGGTTCAGTGGAATGATGGAAGTGCCATCAGGATATGAGAAACCTGTTCTAGTATCCGGTGCTGATGGTGTCGGAACTAAAATTAACATTTGTAGGATTGCTGATGATTACACCACTATTGGTCAGGATCTCGTTGCTATGTGCGTCAATGACGTTATATGTTCTGGTGCTAAACCATTATATTTTCTAGATTATATTTCTACCAAAACACTTGATGGTAACGTCAGTGATATTGTTCACGGGATTAATACTGGTTGTATGATGGCTGGAATGCAATTACTAGGTGGTGAAACAGCAGAACATTTTAGAACAAATGATTACGATCTTGCTGGTTTCTGTACTGGTATTGTAGAGAAGAATCAGATTGTTGACGGTATCAACATCCAAGCAGGTGATGTAGTCATTGGTATCGAGAGTAGTGGACTTCACAGTAATGGATACACACTCATCAATGATATGCTCTGGAGAAATTATATTTACTATAAGGAGATGCCAGAATTACTGAGACCAACCACCATCTATGCTCGTCTAATCCAGTATCTGTTGGATGAAGTTCCTATCCTAGGCATGGCACACATCACAGGTGGAGGATTACCTGAGAACCTCCCCCGATGTCTTCCATCAGGTCTGAAAGTTAATATTGACTATGGTGCTTGGGAGAGACCAGAACTCTTTAATAAGATCCAGCAGGCAGGAGACATTGCCGAGGAAGAGATGCGTAATGTATTCAATCTTGGTATTGGATTCTGTTTAGTTATACCATGGGAATCGGCAGAACTAACTTTAGATTTGATTGCTGGCGCATCATATGGTATGAAATCTTGGATCATTGGTGAAGTTGAAAATAATTAGCTTTTGTGTTACACTTGTAAAAATGCTTTAAAATTATGACTGAAGAAAATTTAATTGTTGATGTAGAAGCTGAAGAGGTGATTGATGCCCCGGTCGAACCAGTAGAACCTAAAATGTCTTATCGTGAAAGGATCACCATGGAACGTCAACGAGCAACAACACTAAATAAAATGCTTAAAGATTATCGTCGAAAGATGAAAAATCCTTTAACCGCTGTGAAAAAAATGTCCAGTTAGGAGACTAATAAATGCAAGCAGTAGTTTACACAAAACAAAATTGTCAGTGGTGTGATAGAGTTAAGTATCTATTGAATCATTTAAAAATTGAATACTTAGAATATAAGTATGAACAAGATTTTACTAAGTCTCAATTTTATGCTGAGTTTGGAGAAGGAGCTACTTTTCCACAGGTATCAATTGGAACAACTCACATAGGTGGGTGTAAAGAAACACTTCATTATTTGCAGGAACAAGAATTGTTATGACTGGCACTGATACTATCTGTCAATTTGTCGATACTATTGTCGATGAGTATATAACTACAAAGAAAAAAATTCGAGTTGATTTTTTTAAGTACCTTCAGTCCGAAGACATTGATAGGAAATCTATCAATGAATATACTTCTGATAGAATTCATTTTATTACAGAAGTAATTGATGAGGTAGAAGGTGCTTTGAATGGAGATAAAATTTTATCAGAAGCTTATAGTTGTTATAAAACATCCGAGTTAAGAGAACTTAAATCTTTACTTGATAGATTTGTAAGTGATGTAGAAAAATATAAAAATTCTAAGAGGATAACCAGGCGCAAGAAAGTAAAAAGTCCTGATCAGATGACTAGGGCCTTGAATTTAATTGACAAGCCTGTTATAATAGAAGGTGAAAAATACAACCCGATCCCTAAGGTTGAAATCATTGATGCTAAATCAGTATTTTTGATTAACGTTAAGACAAATGAATTGCTTTTTCTATCTGGAAAAAAACTTTCCTGTTCTGGTGCAAAAATTGTAAATTATGATGAAAGTATTTCTGGTATGAAAAAGATAAAACAGATTAATGAAACTATCAAATCTGTATTATCTTGTAATAACATTACATGTTCAACAACTTTTAACAATTTTCCTAATAAAGTTAAGTCAGTTCCCAAAACTGTATCTCCAAATTATTTTTTAATTCGAGTAATTAAATGACCAACATTCCCGATAAGTATCTAAATACTAACGTAAGGGCTATGTTAAATGGAGGTACTAAAGAGGAACCAGAACCAGAACCAAAATACGTTTTCCTGTTAGATAAACTTATTTCTTGTTTCAAGAATGAGTATCGTCTGGAAGTTAAACTTTCTCATAAAAAAGAAAAGGAAGTATCATGACAGAAGTAACAATGGTAGTACTAAGTGTTTTGTTTTGTCTCGTTGGTGGTGGTCTTGGATTTATTTTCGGGTGGTTTTCTAATGAATATTACACATCGTTTATGGAAGCAACAGTTTCTGCAAACATGAATATTCATCCAGAGATGCTTGATAACCAAGGACACATAATTCAAGAAGAACTTTTAAGTATTAGATTTTTAGAGGAGGAGGAACTCGACCAGGATTAATCATGATTTTAGTTGACATGAACCAATGTATGATCAGTAATCTGATGATGCAATTGAAAACTAGTAATGGACTTGATGAAAATCTAGTTCGACATATGGTCTTAAATTCTTTAAGACACTACAGAAAAACTTTTGGTACTGAATATGGCGAACTAGTACTTTGTTATGATTCAAAATTTTATTGGAGGAAAAAAGAGTTTCCTTTTTATAAACAGAATCGTAAAAAAGATAGAGAAAAATCTTCACATGATTGGAATGCAATTTTTGAATGCTTGAATAAAATTAGAGATGAAATCAGAACTTACTTTCCATATGTTGTAATGGATGTTTATGGTGCTGAAGCAGATGATATTATCAGTGTCCTTATCAAACATAATTCTGATCAGGATACACCAGATAAAGTTCTGATTCTCTCTGGTGATAAAGATTTTCTCCAACTTAGTAAGTACTCTTTTGTATCTCAATACAATCCTATCCAAAAGAAATATGTTACTTTAGATAACCCTAAAGAATATCTAATGGAACATATTATCAAGGGGGATCGTAGTGATGGTATTCCAAACTTCTTATCTGATGATGATACATTTGTATCTGGTAAGAGACAAAAACCTATCAATAAGAAAAATTTGGTAAAGTGGATTACTGCTGATCCAAAGAGTTTTTGCACAGACGTTCAACTAAAAAATTATGAACGTAATAAAAAACTAATTGACTTAAGTTGCATTCCAGAAGACATTCAAGTAGAAATTGTCCAAGAATTTAAACGGTTAAATAGTACTGTGAAGAGAGGAGTTACATTAGAGTACTTCTTAAAAAACAAACTGACTACACTATTAAATGATATAGAGGATTTTTAACTATGGCTGAACTACCTGTAGAAAAACTATTGATCTCTGAAGTTCTTCAAAAGATTTCAAACGCTAAAACTAAAAAAGAAAAAATTAACCTACTCAAAAAGTATAAGAGCCCTGCTCTACAATCTATTCTTATTTGGGGATATGATGAGAGTGTACAGAGTATGCTCCCAGTTGGTGACGTTCCATACACTCCCAACGACAGTCCAGAGGGCACAGAACATACACTGCTTTATCATGAGTATAAAAAATTATACCACTTCGTTAAGGGCGGTAACGATAAACTTGCTAAGGGTCGTAGAGAAATGATGTTTATCCAATTGTTGGAAGGACTTCATGAAACTGAATCTAAAGTTGTATGCCTTACTAAAGATAAGCAACTTAGTAAAAGGTATAAAATTACTAAAGCATGTATTTCGGAAGCGTACCCAGAAATTCAATGGGGAAATAGATCTTAAAAATATATGATACTATCAAGCACTGATGTAAGCAACTTCAAATCAGTTTATTCAGTTACAGTTATTCATGCCAACTGTGAACCCTCATCTGCTGAAGACAAAAGTCTCCCAAGAAATTCATACTTAATAACATGTGACAATGGGACAGAAGTGTGGTATGATATAGTCATGGGATTCACCGTAGACATCTTCAATGCTTATTATGATAAGTATGGTAATGTCATGAAATCTATGACGTGGACTACTGGATCAGTGATTCCTCATCTATGGGGGTATACTGCAAAGGAAGAATCTAAACAAAAAAAATAACTATGATTGCACAATTAATTTCAGTAACACCTGATGCTGAAAAGACTATGGCATATATTGCTAGAGTCTCCAATCCATCTAATCAAAATAATGAAAAGTATGCAGGTCTACTTGCATACTGTATCAAACACAATCATTGGTCTGTGTTTGAACAGTCTTCCATGACTCTTGAAATCGAAACTACTCGGGCAATTGCTGCCCAAATATTACGTCATAGGAGTTTCACATTTCAAGAGTTTTCTCAACGGTATGCTGACAGTTCTATGTTAGCAAATACAATTTCTTTGCCTGAGTTACGTCGTCAGGACACTAAAAACCGTCAGAATTCTGTAAATGATCTTGACCCATTTGTAGTTCAGAAACTTGAGATGCAAATGCAAACTCTATTCAGTTCTTCTATGGCATTATATCAACAAATGCTAGAGGTTGGTGTTGCAAAAGAGTGTGCAAGAAATGTGCTTCCATTGTGTGTAGGAACAAAAATTTATATGACAGGATCTTGCCGTTCTTGGATCCATTATATTAACCTAAGGTCTTCTAATGGTACTCAGAAAGAACACATGCAAGTTGCTGAATCATGTAGACAAATTTTCATTGAACAATTTCCAACTGTATCTGAAGCTCTTAATTGGTCTAATTAATTATGAACATTTTTGTGACTGACGAATCCCCATCAAAATCTGCTGCTGTCCTACCAGACAAGCACATTGTCAAGATGCCCTTAGAGTGCTGTCAGATGCTCTCTATCGTTGCCTCCGACAAATGGGGTCATGGATATGGAACCTTGCCTAAGTCAGATGGAACCCCTTACAAGACCGAGAAGGGTGCATTCAGGAACCATCCATGTACGGTATGGGCAAATGAGACTGTAGCAAATGCTAGATGGTTGATTACGCATGGTCTTGCATTATGCGAAGAGTATTCTAATAGGTATGGAAAGATTCATTCATGTCTTCATACTCTTGCACATGCAAATAAAATCTTTCCATTAGATGCTATTCATTTGTCTGAACTTACTCCGTTCGTTCGTGCAATGCCTGATGAATTTAAACTTGACACAAGCATTGATACTATTACTGCTTACAAAATGTACATTAGCAGCAAACCTTGGGTTGCATCTAATTATCTTCGTCTACCAAAACGTAAACCTAACTGGGTCTAATTATGCCAACTTATCCAATAATAAATAAAACCACGGGAGAGAAAAAAGAACTCTCTATGTCAGTGAACGAATATGTTTCATGGAAGGATGACAATCCTGATTGGGATAAAGACTGGTCAGTAGGTTGTGCTTCTTCTGTTAGTGAAGTAGGTGACTGGAGAAATAGAGTTCCCGGAGATCTCCAAAGGAAAATTAACAACATTAAAAAGGGACATTATGGATCTACAATTCAGGGATTTTAAGTATGCCAAGATCTAGAAAGAAACTAACACCCGATATTAAAGGTATGTCTGCTAAGCAGATGAAAAGGAAAAAACCAATCGACAGTAACATGTTGGTTAATATCGAACCTTTAACTCCTGCTCAAGAAAAAGTTTTTGAATTTTGGAATAACAATCAAAATCTTTTTATGTATGGTGCAGCTGGTACAGGTAAAACATTTGTTGCTTTGTATCTTGCTCTTAAAGAAGTATTAAAAGAAGAAACTCCATACGACAAAGTTTATATAGTTCGTTCTTTAGTATCAACTAGAGAGATTGGATTCCTTCCTGGTGATCATGAAGATAAGTCTTCCCTATATCAAATACCATATAAGAATATGGTTAAGTATATGTTTGAGATGCCGGACGACAATTCTTTTGAAATGCTTTATGGTAATTTGAAAGCACAAGAAACTATTTCTTTCTGGTCTACTTCATTCATCCGTGGTACTACCTTAGATAAAGCTATAGTAATTGTTGATGAATGTCAGAACTTAAATTTTCATGAACTAGATTCTATTATTACTCGTGTTGGCGAAGACACTAAGATTATTTTCTGTGGTGATGTACATCAGTCTGATTTAGTCAAGACTAATGAACGGAATGGTATCCTAAACTTTATGAGTATCCTTCAGTTGATGGAAGAATTTGGTATGATTGAATTTGGTGTTGATGATATCGTTCGATCAGGACTAATTCGTAGTTATCTTGTAAGTAAGATGAGTTTAGGATTTTAATGTTTAATCATGTGAAGATTGACTTACCTGATAAGTTGGAACGAGTAACTATTAATGGTAAGAGATACTATAAGATACCTGGTGAAGATGATATTAAGCTAGTTTCAGTTACTACCGTGACTAGTTTTCAATCTGCTAAATCAATTAAAGCTTGGAGAGAAAGAGTTGGTGCGGAAGCAGCTAATCTTAAGACTAGACGTGCAACTAGTAGAGGTACTGATTACCATACATTAGTAGAACATCATCTAAAAAATGAAAAACTACCAACAGTTCAACCACTATCAGAATACTTATTTAAGTTTTCCAAAACTGAGTTGGGAAACATTGATAATATCTATGCTCTCGAAACTCCCCTATATAGTAGGAAGTTAGGTATAGCTGGAACTGTTGATTGTATTGCAGAATACAATGGTGAACTTGCTGTTATAGATTTTAAAACCTCTGAAAAACCAAAACCTGAGAAATGGATCGAAGGTTACTTTGTGCAAGCTGTTGCATATGCTTGCATGTTATATGAGTTAACTGGTATAATAACCAAGAAACTTGTCATCATAATGTCCTGTGAAAATGGAGAATGCGTCGTCTATGAAAAGTATCACAAAAGCGAATACATTAGAAAACTTACTCAGTATATACGAGAGTGGAAGTTTGCTCATGAATAAAAGTAAAGAAGCTATCAATGAAGTTCTTGAAAAGAAGTTTATGACTTCTTCAAAGTTCTCAATGGAAATCGAAAGCATTGTAAAATCTAATAATGGAGAACTCAATTATATTGAAGCTATTATTACTTTTTGTGAGGAGAATGAGATTGAGTTTGAATCAGTATCTAAACTACTATCTAAAACTTTAAAAGAAAAACTTAAGTATGATGCACAACGATTGTGTTTCATGAAAAAATCATCCAAGGCAAAACTTCCTATTTGATATGGATGGGTATGAGGTATACAAGATTTACCTTGCTCTGAAATTACATTTTACTAAAGATAAATATAATTTTTTTACCTTTAATGGTAAGTCAAGAGCAAGTTTGTCTTCATTTGAAAAAAGAAATGATAGGTATTTCTTTAAAAAAATAGGAACAAAATTTGACAGACAAGAAGTTATAGAATTTTTTGTCTGTCATTTTATAAAAGATGGAAGTACCTGGATAGGTAACATTTCCATACACAAATCAAAGACATACTCTGATTGGAAAAAAAAGATTCAAAGTATGTCTTTTAACTTTAGTCAAGAGATTGAATCTTTATTAGATTTACATCCAGATTTTGATTCACTGTTTAGAATCGTTGACGGGCAACATCCAGTTCTATTAAAAGAACACTTGTCCGGAACTGTTTCATTAGAAACTATGGTTGTATTGAATCTGATTGTAAACTATATTCCCTACTTCACTAGTAATATTTCTGATCCGATTGTTTGGCCTGAGATTAGAAAGACTGTAGTGAAGTACGAACCATTCCTATCTTTGGACAAGTCTAAATATAAAAGGATTCTGTTAAAGTTATGCAGTTCTTCGAAAACGATATAGTTCGTACTGAAGCAGCAGAAATGATGCAACTATACGAGGACATTACAGACCTTATGATGTCTGTAAAAATTAAAACTACTGAGGGCATGAAAAAATACTTGGTTAAGTTATCTCGTATGATTGAATTGCAAGAGATGATTTATTTTCGTGCTCGTTATTCCAGTCAAGAAGATGCACAAGAGTTTGTCAACTTTTTAAAACTATCATTCCCACTGGTTTCGATAGAAGGTGAAACAGATGTCACTGAGGCGTTTAGTCGGATGAGAACAGACATCGATAATATGATGAGCTTATTGCCCCTTGACTAACCCCTCTCCATCTGGTATAATTACTAGGTGGTCAAAACCACAAAGGCCAAATACTTACAAATACGGAGAACACACATGTCATTTGCTGCACTCAAGAAAAATTCTAATTCATCATTTGAGAAACTGACTCGCGAACTTGAAAAGGTTGCTAGTAGTCAACAAAGTTCATCTAATGATGATCGTTTCTGGAAACCAGAACTGGATAAGTCTAGTAATGGTTATGCAGTTATTCGATTCCTACCCGCACCTGATGGTGAAGATCTTCCATGGGCTAAGTTGTTTAGTCATGCATTCCAAGGTACAGGTGGATGGTATATCGAGAACTCGTTGACTACGATTAACAAGTCTGATCCTGTTGGTGAAATGAATCGTGAACTGTGGAACAGTGGTCGTGATTCAGATAAAGAAATTGCACGTAAACAGAAACGCAAACTGTCATACTACAGCAACATCTATGTTGTCCGTGATCCTCTCCATCCTGAGAATGAAGGTAAAGTATTCCTATTCAAGTTTGGTAAGAAGATCTATGATAAAATCATTGGTGCTATGCAACCAGAGTTTGAAGATGAAACTCCAATCAATCCATATGATTTCTGGGCAGGTGCTGACTTCAAATTGAAGATTAAGAAAGTTGCAGGTTACTGGAACTATGATTCTTCTGAGTTTGCATCTGTATCTACTCTTGGTGGGTTTGATGATGATCAACTAGAAGAGATCTATGCTAAGACTAACTCTCTTGTTGCTTTCACTGAACTGTCAAACTTCAAAACGTATGAAGAACTTCAGAAACGTTTGACTACAGTTTTGAATACTAAAAAGCAACCTCGGGTTGACATGGAGACTGAAGAGAATGAATCTTTCGGAGACATGTCTGAGGGTCGTGGATTTAATTCACCAGACATTACTGCTTCTCGTGCTCCTGTACCAGAACCAGTTCGTGAGGAAATTAAACCTCGCGAGTCCAGTAAAGATGAAGAAGATGCACTGAGTTTCTTTGCAAATCTTGCACAGTTTGATGATTAATAAGAAGGGGGTCCTAAGACCCCCTTTTTTTATACCTTTTCTGAAATTCTATATCCTTCGTCAGTTATTTTATATTGTGTATCGTAAGCTAATAAAGATTCAATCTCAGATTCCATAAGTTTAGCAGCAGATTTAGTTGGAAGATAAATTATTCTTTTTAATTCATTTAATTCATATTCATATTCTCTATTTGTAATCTTTGTTAAGTTTTGTGCTGCGGTAATAGTTTTATTAATTATTGATGATTCAATAATCATATTTGCTTTAGGATTAGGATCGCCGTTTGATAATTTCTTTGGTTCATATTCTGCTTTATGTAAATATGTGAAAGACCATGAATTATATTCATTTGATTCTGCATTAAAGATTTTAGGATAGTAATTACTTGTATTTTGTTCAGTAGAGTTAGTAAATAATTCAACTACAACACCACCTTCTAAAACAATATTTCCATAACTATCTTTTATCTCATTGGTTTCCCAGTGTCTTGGTTTATCTATTTCAGTTCCATATTTTGCAAGTATATAATTATCTAATTCATCACTATCCACAGGCCATTCTGTATTCATGTTTGTTATATTGTTCAATAATAAAATTGTCCAAAAAAATCTTGGATCATTATAAGCTTTAAATGAAAGTGAATCAGGTCTTTCTCCGGGTAGAATTGTGTACTCTTTAGCTGAAGAATATACTGCATTAAAACTATCTCTTGCTCTTACTCTGCGAAATAAATTTTTAGATAGTTTAACTTTACCAGATACTTTAAAGTCTGGATATAGAAAATTTGGTGTAGATTCAAATAACATTAGAAACCTCTATTGAAAACATCTTCATTTGTAATAATAGACATTTCACCAAATGACATTGTTAGGTTGTATGCAATTGGTTGAGGTTTTCCATCCATCATTCTAGTGGCCCATACACCATCTGGTGTATATTGTACTGAAATATTTTTACATACACATTGTTTTAATTTTGGTAGAGATTCTATGTCATTACCCATATACTTCCATTTTAAGTTAAAAATATTTGGTACAGTTAACCACCTTTCTGTGTCTTGGTCACCCTCTGCTCCTAGGGATACTCCATCTTTAGTTTGTAAATCTGGAGAAAGTATATCGGCTAAACCTGGACCTAGTTGCTGATCTCTAAGAAAACTATTAGAGAATCCTGGCATTACATTTGAACGTAGCACTTTTATTATTCTTTTAATTGATCTTTGTTCTCTTTCATTCCTAGGAACAAGTTTCCAATTAAAATCAAACTGTCTCAATCCAACACCCTGGAATACTTGCTGCATATATGGGTTAGCAATTTTACCAGCAACATTTTGAGCTAAAGCATTTGGATCAACACCAATTTTATTCAACATGTTTTTAATTACACCCGCCTTGATTGCGCTAGCAGCTAGTTGTATTGCCTCCGTTGCATTGTCAGAGTCGCCACCGATAGCATTGTTAATTGCCTCAGCACCAAACCTTCCTATTGCTCCAACTGATTGATCGGACCATTGTGGACCATCTGTATAAGAAATATTGTCTGGTATTGGTAGTAATATTTTACCTAATGATGATGTAGTAGTTGTTTTACTATTAAAATATTCTTTTGATGGAGTGCCTGCTGTAGATGATTCACCACTAGATGTCTCTTGTGGCGCAACATTATCTTGAACTTGTTTGCTGGGTCTAAGTTTTCTTATACTTCTTTCTTCAAATTGTAACATCTCCATTTCTAGATAGTCAAATTTTTCAGATATATTAGCTGGCCAATATAAATCACCGCCGCTGACATTATTTTTATAATTTTTACTTACTGCGGTCATAAATATTTCTATGATTATCCCTATAGCTATATATGAACACTTTGAAGGGAAAATACATTCCCAAAAATCCTGCTAAGTATAGAGGTGATTACCGTAATGTTATTTATAGATCTTCATGGGAATTAAAATTCATGAAGTACTGTGATGGTAATCCTAGTATACTTGAGTGGGGTAGTGAAGAGATTGTAATACCTTACAGATCTCCGCTTGATAATAAAGTTCATAGATATTTTGTTGACTTTCATATAAAAGTCAAAGACATGAATGGAAACATTCAAAAGTATTTGATTGAAGTTAAACCAAAGAAACAGACTAGAGAACCTAAGGTTCAACAGAGGATGACTAAAAAATATATCTATGAAGTTACTGAGTATGCCAAAAACCAAGCTAAATGGACAGCGGCAAAAGAGTTTTGTGATGATAGGAATTATAAATTTATGTTAATCACAGAAGACGAACTCAAAGTATGAGTATCTTTCAAGAGATAAGAGAACTAGCTGGTAACGAACCAAGATCATATTCTTGGTATCGTGATGCAGTAAGAATGAAATTTCAATCAGGTGATCTGTATTCAGATATGTCTGAGATGGAGGAGTCTATGATACCGACTCCGGGTGAACTTTATATGTTTGAATACAAGGCAACATATGCTGCAAAGTTGAAATTCTATGATGAGTTTCCACTTGTATATGTTCTGAGTACAGGTACAAAATTTTTTGGTGCCAACTTACATTATTTAAGACATAGATCTAGGATGAATATAATATTAGGATTAGAAAATGGTAGAGCTAGGTTCCCCAAACAATGTTATCATCATTATGTTGTAGCGGGACTAGAAACACCTCTTTATAAAATAAATAGAGAAGATTATAAAACATCTATCTTCCTTCCTATTGAAAGTTTTGTCACTAGAAAGAATAATATGTATCAACAATATAGTAAATCAGCAGTCTGGGGAGAAACTTCACAATGAGTAGAATATTTGGCGTAACGCCGATGTCGAACTATGCGACATTTAAAGAACAATTTAAAAGGTCTGGTTATAGTGCTAATAACTTCTATGATGTTATTATCGAACTAGATAGTAATCCAAAACTATTGAGACAACTCTCAAGAGATGAAGAATTTGATTTGCAACCATCAAAGAATTTACTTAGATTATATACTGATGAAGCTAGTATTCCTGGACTTCAAATTTCCACAGGTGATTATAGAATTACTAACACACCAAATTTAAAGTATGCTTATGGTGCAGTGTTTAGCGAAATGCAACTTTCTTTTATGATGGATGCAGACTCTAGAATTAAAAGTATATTTGATCTGTGGACTAATTGGATATATGGTTATGCAGATCAAGTTACAAGATTTCCTAATCAAATTGAAAATATTTTTAGAACCCCAGCACCACAACAAAATTTTAGAGCAGCATATAGGGATGACTATACAGTTGATATATTGATCGTGAAGTATGAAAAATATATGAACGGTAAGAAAAATAGTATGAACCCAAATAATAAATCTCTTTCAATTCCGTTACGTGAAATAATACCAGATAGTCCAACTGAAAGAGGTATAAGTGGCACTGGATTCTATAGATCAATACCAGTACATGCTGTGAAGTTATTTAATGCTTTCCCAAGTAATATTTCTTCTATGAGTCTTAGTAGAGAAGAAACATCTATATCAAAATTATCAGTTGGTTTTGAATATGAAACTTATACAACTACAACATTTAATGATAACTCTACAATAAATTTCAGAGATCCTATAAATGGTGGCGGGGAATTAGATATTATAGATACCTTATTAGGAATTCTTTCATAACTAGTGTATAAATACTTCAGATAGTATTCTACATTATTAATGGCTTTACCAAAACTTTCTACCCCAACATATGAGTTGGAAATTCCATCTACTAAAAAGAAGATTAAATATAGACCTTTCCTAGTCAAAGAAGAAAAAATTCTTTTACTTGCTATGGAGACTGAAGATGAGAAACAGATGGCAAATGCAGTCAAAACTATTTTGACTAACTGCATTCAAACTCCAAGATTTAAAATTGATGATCTTGCTTTATTTGATATTGAATATATCTTTTTGAATATTAGGGGGAAATCAGTTGGAGAATCTGTAGATTTACAAGTCACATGTCCAGATGACAATGAAACTACAGTTGGTATAACTATCGATTTAGATGATATTAATGTTAGTAAGAGTGATGATCACACAAATATCTTAAAGATGGATGATACTATATCAGTTGTGATGAAGTATCCAAGTATGGATTTATTCATTAAAAATAATATGTCTGATGATGCATCTGAAGTTGATGATATTTTTGAAATTGCATCTATGTGTATACATCAAATTGTAGATGGTGAAGAAGTGTATGAAGCTTCAAATTCTTCTAAGAAAGAAATTAATGAATTTTTAGAAGGTATGGATACCCAACAATTCTTGAAGGTTCAGAGTTTCTTTGAGACTATGCCAAAATTATCACATACGGTTTCAGTCACCAATCCAAATACTAAAGTAAAAAGTGATGTAGTAATTGAGGGACTAGCAAGTTTTTTCTCATAGCCCTATCTCATGAAAGTCTTGAAAATTTCTACAAGGTTAATTTTTCATTGATGCAACACCATAAATATAGTTTAACTGAATTGGATAATATGATTCCCTGGGAAAGGGAAATTTATGTAACTATGTTAGTGGAATATATTAAAGAAGAAAACGAACGTCAAAAGAAACAACAGAGTTAATATGCCCGCACCAGCAGCTGCAGCAATAATACCCTTAATCAAAGGACTCTTAGCATCAAGTGCTAAGGGAGTCGTTGCTGGAGCAGGCCGCAGTGCTTTGATGACGGGTGTTAAAGCGGGAGCTAAGGGCGGATTAAGTCAAGGAATTAAATCAGGAGTAAGACAAGGCGCAAGAAACACCATGCGAGGTGGTGTAATGGGAGATGGTCGTAAAGACAATCGTAGTGATGGATTAGTTAAACAAACAAATGACTCTGCTATTACTAGATCTGAGAATGGTGGTCTTGCTGTACAAGGTAGAACTATTAAAGAGGGCGGATATACTGCATCAGCAGGTCCAAAAAGTAAAAAATCTTTAGCGATTGTAAAAACTGGTCCAGCAAAAGATAACATATTAGGTTTACTGGAACAAATAAAGAAAACTGCAGATAATATTTTTGAGATTGAAGTAAAAGAATTAGATAATGATAATAAAGAATATAAAGATACTAAAAAAGAAAAAGAAAAGGAAAGAAAATTATTAGAAGCTGAAAAAAGAGATGAGGAAGAGGAAGATCAGGAAGCTAAAAAAGCAAAGAAAGGAAAAAGAAAATCAAATCCTGTAGTAAAAGCTGCAAAGAACGGCATTGGTAATATATTTAAATTTTTAATTGATCTCTTTAAAGATTTTGTTGTAATAAAAGTTCTGGATTGGATCGCAAATCCAAAAAATAAAGAGAAGGTACATCAATTAGTTAAGTTCATTGGAATGATACCAAAGATTTTTTCATTCTTGTGGGATCATTTTATTGGACCTTGGTCTAAGTTTGCAATGTCTTTGTTCGGAGGACAATTTAAAATACTAGGAGCTTTCTTTAATGTAATTAAAGATCTTCTTACACTCAAATGGTTGACGAATCCAGGCGAGTTCATGAATACATTATTAGAAATTCCTAAAACTTTACTGAGTGTAATACCAGGAATTCTTGGGTCGTTATTAAACGCAATGACTTTCGGAGTGATCGGAAAGATTGGTGACTTAGTATCAGGATTATTTAATAGTCCATTGAAAGGAATTGATTTTGGTAACGTTGGTAGTCTTCTTGGAAATGCTGCAAATTTTGTCAAAGGATTGCTTGGTAATGCTTGGGGTGGTATTTCTGGTTTCTTTGGTGGTTTGTTTGGTCACGGTGTGGAACCAGATCCACCAAAGAAACCAGAACCAGAAACATCTCAGACACCTTCCCCACCCGCGCCTTCCCCACCCGCGCCTTCCCCTACAACTACTACACTTGGAGCATCTGGTGCTACTAGTAAACAACCAACTGTAGGAGCTAAAAAAGCAAAGACCTCAATTAAATCTTTAGATGCATCTCAGAAAAAGTTTGATAAGATGGTTGGTAACCAGGGAACTGGTGAGACGATTAAATTTAAAAATGTTGGTAGTTTTGTAAGCGGGAAAAATTTCTTTGGTCAAGGTGAAGATAAGTATTTTGATCCTGAAGGAAATCCTCTCCAAAAAGAAGAATTTATGGCTACAATTTCCTCACAGAGGAAAAGATTTACCAAACTATCGGGGGATACAGAAACTGTTCCTGTAAAAACTGAAACAGATGGAAGTATGAGTGATCTTGCAGGAATGCAAAGGTCTATTAATGATGAGGAACGGGCCCTCGCTGGCGCTCGCGGCGGTGGTGGTAATCCATATGGTATGGAAGTAACTTCAACGATGGGAAATAGGTCACTTACTTTATCTCCTGGTTTACATATGGGAATTGATATTAGTAATGGTAAATCTGGAGCACCACTTCAAGCGTTTACTGATGCAACTATTACTGGTGTTGGTGTTGATTCTGGTTATGGTAACTGGGTTGCATGGACAGACACTACTGGTTTAGAAAACTTCTATGCTCATATGAAAGCACCATCTCCATATAAAAATGGAGATAAAGTAAAGGCGGGAACTAAAATTGGTATTGTGGGGGATACTGGAAGAGGGACAGGACCACATTTACATTGGGAAGTTTCTGCAAAACCAGGTGACACTGGTATGCCAAAGTCATCAGTTCGTTCTAGAATTAATCCTCTAACAAAGTATGCTCATACTGCACCATTTGGTGGATCAACAGCACCAGTTGAAGGGTCATCAACACCACCACCCCCGCCGAAACTTCCACCGCCTCCTGGATCTACTCCTCCAAATTTGGGATCAACTTCACCAAGAACAGGATCTAATTTAGGTTCTGCACAACAGGAGAGTAGATCCTTATCTTCACCATCAACTCAACAAAAAACCCCTACTGTTATTAACAATTCATCATCTACTCAGTCTGTATCAGAAAACAGTGAAGGATTTTCTGGTAGTATACTTCCTACTTCTGGGCTATGGTCAATTTACAGTTATCAGTTATAAGTAAATGTCAGATATTAACGTAACAGCTCATGGTATAAATCCAGAAACAGGTGAATATCTTTCGCCATCGGAGAGAAAAGCCCTCTTTAAGAAGAGGAAGATGGGTTCTAAAATTAACACAGATGTTTTCAAAAGTGGTGTTGTCTCTGGTGTTAGAGCAGCACAGAAGGTAAAACAAAAAGCAGAATCTGATGTTGGAGATTTTGTTGATCTCGAACGTGAGTTAAATAAACTAAATGATAAAGCTGCTGGAGATGGCGGAAAGGGTGGTGGTATTTCTGCTATTGTTCCGTTTTCTAATATATCTTCTGGTAATTCTGTAAAAGAACCTGTAGAAAAAGTAAGAGTTAACGTTGATGATGCACCACCAGAACAAGCTGAAGAATCAAAAGAATCTTTTAAGGATGCTCTTAAGAAGTTATTAGAAACTTTAAAAAAAGTAACTAGAATAAAATCAAAACAAAAAAAATCTTCTGGCAAAACTAAGAAGGTAAATGAGAAAGGTAAGACAGGAAAAAAGAAAGAACGAAAAACTTCTGGTAGAGATATATTTGGTATTGGTAGAAAAATTAAAGGTAAGGTATCAAAAACACTGGGGGATGTCTTTGGAATTTTTGGTGATATTATAGCGTTTGCAGCTCTAAATTGGATTGCTGATCCGAAGAATAAGAAAATAGTAAAAGGCATTTTTGAATTTTTAGGACACGCTTTTAAATTTATTAATTTCTTTGTAGGAGCATTTGTTGATAATGCAATGACTGGGTTGTCTCAACTTCTTGGACCTGATAGAAGTATGGGTGAGAGGTTTTTTGGTGCTCTCCGTTTAATAACAGGATTTTTTCTACTCAGATGGATTAAAAAACCATGGAAGGTAGTTAAGGATATAAAAAGAATTACTAAAGTATTCGGTAAGTTTAGTAAATTTGTAAACAAAATTTTTAAAAAACCAATTCAGTTTATTCAAAATTTTGTTCAGAAAGCTTTAAATAAAACTATAGGTAAAGTTTTTAAAGGTGCTCTCTTTAAACCACTTAGAAGATTTATTATTCAGGTTGGCGGCAAGAGTTTAATTAAACTATTGGGAGCCGTTGGTAGAGGATTCGTAAAAATTATAAGTAGAGTTCCTTTCATTGGTGCTCTCTTAGAATTCTTTATGGATGTTTTCTTATTTAAAAAACCTCCTATGCGATCTGGATTTAAAGCTATTGGTGCCGCATTACTTGGTGCTGTTGGTATGATTGGTGGTCCAATAGGTTCTATTATTGGTGGATGGGTTGGTGGTGAAGCTGGCGGGTGGTTATATGATGCTTGGTTTGGTCAAGGTCATAACCCAGATGACCCGAAAGATGAAGATGGTAAAAAGAAATCTGAAAAAGATTCTGAAAGTGCAACACCAAAAATGATGTCTGAGAATGAATTCTACAATACAAGAGTAGATGCAGATACAGACTCAAATTCATATGATCTTCTTTTGGGAGCAGATACATATGGAGAATATACGGCAAGATTTACATCACCAGGACAACAAACTGCTACAACTATGGCAGATGGTGCTATTAATCAACAGGCATCTTTACTATTACGTAACTATGAAGGTTTAGAATTGAATGCATATCCTGATCCAGCTACAAAGGCTGAACCATATACAATTGGTATTGGTGCAACATATTATCCACCAGGATTTAGATTAGCAGGAAGACCGGGAAATAAAGTTGAACTAGGTGATACAATTACCGAAGCAGAAGCGTATGAAATTAAAAGATATCATGTAAACCAATTTGCTTCATCAGCAGAATCTAAGATTGGTTCTGGGACATGGAATAAACTACCAGCAGGTGTGAAGGTTGCTTTAATATCAAAAGCATTTAATTATGGAGAGGTTTATGATTCTGCCATACCTCTAATAGAATCTGGCGCTGATACAGGAGACTTCTCTGATCTAGCAGGTTACTTTAGTAATAGATTAGCAAAACATAATAATGGTATAAACAGTTGGAGAAGAAATGATGAAGCATCTGTAATTCTAACTAACTCAAGTCCACGAGCTAATCTGGCATTTGGTGGGGGTTCTGGGATGGTAAGACCTAAACAATCTATTGCTAAATTAACAAAAATTCCAGTAAGGAATTCATCTATGCCATCAGATAGTAAGTCGTTTGCAATAGACGAAAAAATAAAATCTAATGGTGCAATGGAATTACCAATTGTCATAAACAACGTACAAGAAAATATAGCTAGATTCTCTATCACCACTTTGACTCTAAATAACAATAGGATGCCTGTCAATCAAGTCCTTAGTAGGTTATAATGGCAAATCAATTTTCTGGTGATTTTAGTTTACAAGAAGTATATCTTTATAGTGTCTATAATACTCAAAAAATAGACATAAAAAAACTCGTCTTAGAAATAAATTTATTTGAAAGTGTTATGTCTTCTGCTTTGCAAGTAGAAATATTGATACAGGATATTGGGCAAAATTTAATTAGTACTTTACCAATAGTAGGACAAGAAAGAATTCAAATAAAAATTGGAAGTAGAGATAAAATATATGATTTAAACTATTATCTTTATAAAATAGATTCACGTACAATTATAGAAAAAGATCAGACATATATTATGCGTGGTGTTTCTATAGAAGCACTTAGAAATGAAAATTTTAGAATTTGTGAAAGAATAAATGGTGAAAAATCTGAAAATGTAATTGAAGATGTTCTGAGAAAAAATAATTTTTCTAGTAAAAAAATACAAAAAGACAGTACAGTTTTTCCTTTTGATATGTATGTTCCTAATTGGAGAGTATTTGATTTCTTTAATTGGATGTCGATTAGATCTATACCTGAGTATAAGAAAGATTCAATTGGATTTCTGTTTTATGAAACATTTGATGGGTATAACTTTAAATCTATTGATAAATTATTAGAGCAGAAAGAATATCCTTCAAGTAATATAAGTTACAAATATTCACAGGGAAATGTAAATACTATTTCTAATAATAATTCAGATAGATATAGAATTATGAATTTTAATTTTCCTAAAGTGTTTGACATCTATGATGATTTAAGAGCAGGTGCTTTCTGTCACCAGTCAATATATCTTGATCTTAATAGAGCAACTTATAGAGTGTTCAAATCAAACGCAGATGATTACTGGGATAAGAGTGCTCATTTAGAAAAAGCTAAACCATATCTGAGTAATGGTTTAGCTCAAATGTTAGACAGGGGAAGTAGATTTATCTATAGACCATCAACTATCAGCACATTTGGAGATTGGGATAATAATCAAAGTGATTCAGAGAAAGACAATATTGATGAAATAAACAAAAACTTTGAGAAAGCCTTTTACAGATACTACTTTATGCAGTATAATACAATTGATGTATCTGTTCCAGGTGATTTAGAAAACAGAGCTGGTAATGTAATTAAGATTGATTTACCAGATCCATCTAGTGCATCTGGAAATGGTGTTGGTCCTGATAAGAGGGCTAGCGGAAGATACTTAGTCACTTCCGTTAAGCATTCTATTCTAAATAGAAGTGAACTTCGTACAAAAATCACACTGTGTAGAGATTCTTTTGGAGGACCTCCACTATCTGATACAAAACGATCGGAAAATAGAACAAATTTAGACGGTACTAACTAAACAAATATGGAAAACATCGAACAACATATCGAGAAGGATAAAGAGATCCTTGACAATCCAATGACCTCCCCCAACCAGCGTCGTCATATAGAGGGAGAACTTCATGAGTTGGAAGTGTATGCTCATAATCATCGTAAAGAAATTAAGGCAGGAGATCATCATGATCCTTCTCCACTAGAACTGTTTTGTGAAATAGAACCAGAATCAGCTGAATGTCGTATCTATGAAGATTAATGTCAACATATAATCCTACAGAACCATCTACTAGTTTCCTAGGTAACGATGATTTTAAATGGTGGTTGGGTACAGTAAAAAATTCTGATGACAGGGATGCAAAACTCGGTAGAGTTAAAGTAAACATCCTTGGATATCATAAACCAGGGGAGAAACCATCAAACCTTCCTTGGGCGGTTGTTTCTGCACCAACTACATCTGCAGGCGTTAATGGTGCTGGATCTGCTGGTTCTCAATTAAAAGCTGGAAGTTTTGTTATAGGATTTTTTCTTGATTATCCAGACTGTCAACAACCTATAGTACTAGGTTCACTTTTAAGTAAAATCAAACCAATCGTAGATCCTAGAAGTCAGGAGGCATTTGATTACTTCAGAGGTGTTGATAATGTTATTAATTCACAGAATGCATCTGAGAATGGAACACATGAAGCAGCAAATGCGGATCCAGAAACTAGATCATCTACATCAGAAGCAGCTGCAGTAGCACCAGAATCTGTATCAAATCCATCTGGACAACTTAAAGGAGTTACTATTGCTGATGGAAAAAATGGTGTTAAAAAAACATTAAACTCCAACTTAACTTATGCAGTTACTGCGACTGCTACAGCAATCGCTCAAGCAAGAAAGGTATCTAAGGCATCAACAGAAACCACAGTTGAACTGGATAAGGAAGATCAAACTATATTTGTATTATCAACTGAAGATTTTCCATCTAACGGTTGGCTTCAAATAGGTGAAGAAAAAGCTTCCTATACTAATAAAGGAGAAGGAAAATTTGTTTCTGTTGTCAGAGGTGGAGATAAAACAACTTCAGTAGATCATGAAGTTGGAACTTCAGTCAAATTAATAACTAAGAGTGAATATCTTGGAGTGGATACAGAAGGTAGCGAGAAGAAAGGAGAATTTTTAGGAACCTTCACAGACACACTACTTGATATTCAAGATTTGGTAGATAGAAATCTTGACATAATTAGAAATTCTATCACTGGTCTTGTCAATCAGATTAAAGCCTGGTTGATTGGTCAATCAACTCTTATTATGAATACTATTGGATTATCAGTTCCATCACCTGGACCTGGAGTTACTAAGATAATAACTGATGCTATCATGTTTATTATCCAACAAATTTCTTGTGAATTTGATGAGAATTTAATTGACAGTTTATTTGGTTTTATTGAAGATGCTATAAACGGTTTAAAAAATGCTGCATTAGATATTATTGATGCAGTAGAGTGTGTATTTGATGCAATCTTCCAAACAATTTTTAGTATCACTGATTTAGTAGAGCAGGTAATTTCAACTGTCAATGATATAGTATCAACTTTTAGTTCAATAGGACTAGAAAATCTCGGAGATTTTTCTCAACTAAATGTTACCAGTGTTCTAGATTTTATCTTCAGTATCTTAAGAATTGGTTGTTACAAAGATACTCCAGATCCGCACGCTATTACGTTTGATTCTTGTGCAATTGGATTTGCTTTAGACTGTGGTGTTGGTGCTGGTAAAGGTATAGGTGCATCAATTACAGGAATTAAAGGTAAACTAAATCCACAATACACCAGAATTTTAGGAGAGTTCTCTGAGACTGGTACTATGGTGATGATGGATGACACACCATACAATACCAGATTAGTAATTGAACATGGTCCAAGTAAATCTGGTATTCATATTTCAGATAATGGTGATGTAAGAATTACAAATTCTCAAAGAAAGACAGAAGTAGTTGTTAAAGATAATGATATTATTGTGCATGGAAATGTTCATATGATGGTTGATGGCAATTACCATTTAAAAGTTGGTAAGGACTATCATTTAGAAGTTTTGGGTAACTACAACATGTCTGTTAACAAACAAAGTTCTTTAACTTATTATGGAGAACATAAGACTATAAACAAAGGAGATGCTAGAATAGAAGCAACTGGTGGATTAGCATTAACAGCATCTAAACTTGGTCTCTCAGCATCTGGACAGTATGAATTGTGGTCACCAGTTGCTACTAATTGGGTGAATGAACTGAATAATTTTTGCATTGGCTCATTTAATATCGTCACAACTTTTTATAATAAAAGTGTTTCTCTTAATAATTACTCTCAAATTGTAGGTAATAATATTTTAAATAGAATCGGTCTTAATTTTGAACTTGGTATTGGAACATCAAATAAAACCCAACTAGGAAATGAACAAGACTGGTATGGTGGCACTTATAATGAGATTGGTACTGGTATATGGAGTGAAACTAAACTTGCAGCAGAAACAAACCAGACTCTTGGAGTAACATCACTTATAAAAGCATCGGCAAATTGGGAGTCTATTACTGGTGCTTCTTTCTCTCAAAGTACTGGATTAATGTCTTATGTTTCTAATGGACTCAGATATGATTCGGCCGATGCACTTAAAATAAATAGGTCAACTATTCATAGCACCAGTTGACATCTGATTAGATTTATAGTATACTGGTATCAAGATAGGAGCTCCTCATGGACGTAAAACCAGAATCAACTTTACATTCAGTTAAAGTTAATATGCTAACAAGAGTCGTCACATTGATAGGCCATGATGGGGAGTCGGTGGATGTTGAAAACAATACTGCTAACGAATTTACTAAGATGTGTACCTTTATCAATGAATCTTTGTCTGATGATATGATAGAGTATACTTATTAATATCGCACGGAACACAGAGTATAATGTATAGATAAGAGGTAAAAACCTCAGTGAAATCCCGACTTTGTTTACCAAAAAGTCGGTAAAAAAATCCCGGGCCAAATTTGACGTTAGGCCTTTTTCGGGACGGTGGTGGAATTGGTAGACACACCAGACTTAAAATCTGTCGAGCATTACGCTCATGAGGGTTCAAGTCCCTCTCGTCCTATTTTTTACTCCGTAATTATCCTGATTTACAACGGAAAATACTTGATAAATAAAGGGTTTTTCTTGTATAAATAAAATCAGGATATCAAAGCGCTCGGAGATAACACACATGGCTCTAACAAGAGTAACTTCAGGTGGAATTGCACCTGGAATTAGTATTAAATTTAATGCACAAAATGAACCACAGATGTCAGGTAATTTACCTGCCCTCAGTTTTGAGGGGGATGATGATACTGGTATGTACCAGTCTGGTTCTAATGAAATTTCATTTGCAACAGGTGGTGTAAAAAGATTTACAATTGCATCTGACGGAAAATTAAAGACATATAGAGATTCATCTGATTCAGTTGGAACTGTTATTGGTGGTACAAATACAGATTTTGCTAATGCAAGAAATATTACCCTTTATGTTAATCAGGCTGACTTAAACGCATCTGATGATGAAGATAATGATGGTGGTAATTTAAATAAACCATTTAAAACTATTGAAAGAGCGCTTCTAGAAGCGGCTAAAAGAAGTTATAAAGCAGATCCGGCTCCAATTAGTAGCGCAAATCTAGAGGCCGGAAAAACTTATATTATTACATCTGCAGGAAACACCGATTTTACGAGCGTTGGTGCTTCATCAAATACTGCTAAGGTATCTTTTATTGCTACTGGAACCGCAACTGGAACCGGCACAGCAACTCTTAATAATGATAAATTTGAAGCATTTACAGTTATGGTGCTTCCTGGTCAATATGAAATTGACAATAGACCAGGACTTGATATCCTAACCAATCCACTAACTCAAAGTGTTGACGAAGACCCATCAGATGGAATTGCAGCAGCTGCAGGAAATCTATCTACCGGTTCATCTTGGAGATTCAACCCGAGAAATGGTGGTGTTATCGTACCTAGAGGAACCTCTATTGTAGGTTATGACTTAAGAAAAACTGTTATTAGACCAAAGTACGTTCCTGCACCTTTCTCAGTTGAAGGAAGTATTGAAGCAGATAGTTTCTCACTTCTCCAGATAGCATTTGACGGCGCTATCATGATCGAAAGAAATCGTGGTTATCTTATTGAGCAAGCAGAACTCGCAATGCTTGCTGGTCCAAACAATGGATTTGGTAGTTTAACTAATATTGAAAAAGCTGCATGTCGTCGTGACATTGGTTATTTCGTTGATGCAATTATTAAAGACTTGCGTACAGGTGGTAATGAACATACATTTGTCAACGCTGAAGCTTATGTCGATGGAAATGGTTATAGAAAAGAATTTTTAAACGCTGATGATTCTGATATTTCACAAGAGGTTCTCGATACTAGATTAGCTTTTGTTACAGCAACTGCTGCAATGAGAGATATCGTTAAGAGTCATGATGATGGTGCAACATACTTCACTGAAATTTCTTCTAACAAAACCATCAACCGAGTTACATTTACACCTGGAGATGGTTTTGTAAGTAATGGTGATTGTAATAGTGTTGTAAATGCTGTTGCAATTCTTGGTAAAATGGCTGAAGATATTATTGCTAATCCAGATACTTATACTTCTATTAACACAACATATACTAAGATTGGTACTGGCGCTGGATCCATCACAATTCCTCTCAGAAAGACTCAGGGTGTATACAATCAGACTTCTATCTTTAAGGTAACTGGTGGTTGTTACTTCTGGCAAATGACATTTAAGGATGCTGAGGATGCACCTTATAATAGTGTAAGTTTCAATTCCAGCGGTATTCCAACATTCACCAAAGCATCTAGTTATACAGGGTATTCTCACCACAGAGTTGTAGCATTTACGTATGCTGATCAAAGAAATACTGATGGTGAACTAAATCAGTATTATGCGAAGATTGATGCATGGCAAGGTAGATCTGGAGATATCTCTGACGTAAGAACAGAGGAATTCCAGATTGTTGGTGATAGAAGTAAGAACTACACTATTGATACTGTAAACTCCTGTTCTCCATATATCTTCAACTGTTCGTTACGTTCAGTATTTGGTTTATGTGGTATGCACACTGATGGTTATAAAGTTGCTGAAAACAGCTTTAAATCCATGGTTGTTGCACAGTTTACGGGCATTTCACTTCAAAAAGATAGAGACGTATTTGTTTCACCAAAAGATTTTGAAGGTGATAGAGATAATACAGCATATAATGATGATGACCCAAACACATCGCAACCTCCAATCTTTGCAGATCCAGACGCTCAATATAAGACAGATTGTAGACACTTCCACATCAAGGCATCTAACGGTGGATTCATTCAGGTCGTTTCTGTTTTCGCAGTTGGTTACGCTGACCAGTTCTTAGCAGTATCTGGTGGCGATATGTCCATCACGAACTCTAACTCTAACTTCGGTCAAGTTTCACTACGTGCAAAAGGATCTCAGTTCAGATCATTCACACCTTCTTCACAAGGTAGAATTACTGCACTTGTTCCACCTAGAGGTATTTCTGATAATGTTACTGATGTAACTTTCTATAATATTTCTGCATCTAACACATGGAGTTATATCGGTGCTGTTGGTGAAGAATTATCTGACGAACTCAAGAGTTTGAGAGATGGTTACACTGAATCTGGAGGATTTAGACTCTATCTAGAAACTGGTGCTACCACAGATGATGATATTCCAGAATTAGTTGTTGATAGTGAGAAATCTGATGGTACAATTGTAACAAAACGTTTCTTGAACTATGGTACTTCAGGTCAGTTTGCTTTATTCAGAGATTTTTACAATAAAGATGGTATATCACCAGATGCTAATAAAATTATTAACCTACCATTAGAATCTACTGGTGGTGAAAGTGATAGAACATTTAATATAAGACTTACTACAGCAACATCTACTTCAGATTTACCCACAAAGACTATTGGTGGTTCCACAGTTCAAGCTACCAAAAATAATGAAAGAATTGGATATTTTTGGGATCCCGCTGAAAAATGTGTATATCTAAAAGTAGATCATACATATAACGTAAGTAACGGATCTGATGCTTTCGTTAGTGAATTTATCTTTGATTCAAATTCAGAACAGTCATTTGAATTTGTGACAGCAATTGATCCAAATACTGGTATTACTACAACCGAATTACAACAGGTAACTAAAAACCTCCTAAAATATAAGACTGGTTTCCCATCTAGTTTAATCGTTAAAAAATTCTCTGATACAAGAACATCACAACCAGGTGATCTTCTATGGAAAGTGGAATATACAATTCCTAAGTATCTTGCAAATAATGTAAATCCAAAGCCACCAGAAAAGAGATTTATTATCAAAGGAACTAGACCAGGCAATGGTGAATCAGATGTTCCATATAGTGATTATCGATTCATGATTTGGAATGTTGAAGAAGTTCAGGCCTGGGAAAAGAATACTAGAGATGGTGTTTATTATCTAACTGTGGTTAGAGCAGACGTTAACGAATTTGTTGATTATCAGATCCCATCAGGCGAAAGCGGTGCTGGAGACAACGTTGTTTCTATTATTAAGAGAAGACCTCTTGGTATTAGTGTAGGCAATTCGTTCAGTTGTAAGACAATTGAAGCAGTAAATCTTTATGACAAAGAAACTCAACTTATTGGTAACGTAAATTACCTATATCCATCAGTTAACGAAGAGGGCCCAACTTATGATATCAGAAAAATTTGGAACCCACCTCAATCAGACTCTAGAGTACTTGTAGAAGACATTGGTGCTGGAACTAGAATTAAAGATATTACAGTTCCAAACTATAAAAGATATCACACTTCTTCTGGAACCATTGCTACAGCTGAATGCCCGTTTAAGGATATTCCATCATTGACATCAATGACAGCTGAAGCTGTTCACAGACTGGTTCAATCATTAGACCTCAGATATGTAGTTGACAATGGATCAACGACCACTATCTCAACAGCTAGAGTTTCTATTGCTCCAGTTAATACATGGGATAGTAGAATACTAAATTCAGGTGAAACAGGTGATGAGCATACATCATCATCTGCTCTAAACTTGTATAATTCAAACTGGAGATTTGGACAACCAGAAGTATTATCCAATGGAGTTATAACTCCAAGTGGACGTAAAGAAGTAGATTCTGAAAAAGTTACAAGTTACAACACATATGGTATCAATGCAGAAATTTTTGACAGAAGAATAGTTGTTTCTTCTCCTAATGCAGAAGGTGTAACAGGTACAAATATTAATTCAAACGCATTACTTGCAAGTTCTTCTGTCAATGGAACTGGAACTCACACCGATGGCCTTACGTTTGCTCCAAAACTAAATCTATACAGACCATCTATCTTACGTGCTTCTTCACATACTTGGGAATACATCGGTCTTGGTTCTGGTAACTATTCAACTGGTTTCCCAAATCTACAGACAAGAGTTCTTAAAATTTACGAACAATTTATTGCACAGGGTTATGAAAATGGAGGTGGATTCATCGCTTCTTCCGGTACTAACTCTGCAGGTGACTTCTACATTGGTAACCAGGTAATTCAAGCAGGTGGTACAAGTACTGTTACATTAAACGTTCCAAAACTTCGTAAGTCTTCTGAGTCTAACTATTTGGATATTGAAAATATTGAGAACAGAATTTCTAACGCTGTTATTAACGTAACTGCATCCGCAGGTAGAAGTGCTTCTGCACAATCCGCACTTAAGGATCTTGCAAACTTCTTCAACATTGCTAAACTAACTGTTAGTGATAAAGCAAACATCAGTAATTTGATTATTGGTGAAAGACTCTTTATCGATAGAGCAGAAATTAACAATGCTGGTAACTTCCCAGAAGGTAATACTAGTGCATATGGTTTCGTTAAGGGTGCTAAACCAGAGAAGACAGGTTTCATCTCAACTGACACCAACGACAAACTATATGTATCTCCTAAGTACCTAGATGCTTGGAGAGTTAAGAGACAACTTATTTCTGCTCAAGCTGTTACACTTGATAACAACAGAGTTTATATTCAACCATATCTACAATCAGCATTGTCTGGTTATGCAACACAAGTCTCTGGTACAAACAGGTTCTTTAGATATGAAGGTCTAACATTTACTAACACTGCTGTAAATGGCGTAACAGTTTCAAGTATTAATGATGCAATTGAATTGCAGATGGCAGAAACCGCCGGTATTGCTTCATTCGGTAAGATTGATATCCAGTTCAATATGACTGGTATTGCAATTCAAGATTACTATGTAAGTGGTGGTAATAATGTTTACTTCAATACTGCAATAACTATTCCTCTATCATATGAATCCGTTGACTATACAACCAACAAGATTGTTATTTCTAGAAATCAAAATGGTCTAGGACTAATTGATTATCTCAAGAGTTATCTTGGTGATGGAACACATACTTCTATTATCAGAAACTTCCCACCAATTACAGCTGATGGTTCATTTGGTATAAGTGCAACAGAAAGTGATGTTAAGTATCTAAAAGCGAAACTACAAACCGATTTTGATGCGGGTTCATACCAAAACATTAATAAAGATAATACTTCTGAATATAAAGATCTTACAGTCACTATCGCTACAGATGCAGAATATGATCAGTGGCCAGATAGAGGTTGTATCTCTCTAAGAGAATACGCGAAAAATGGTACATATTACATTGCAACTTATAAGTACTACAAAACAGGTTATGCTGGTACTATTGGAACATTTAAATTAGTAAGTAATTACGGCGCTGGTACTAACGAGGCAGGTAAAGTACATAATTATACAACTACTTATAATAATGGATATCCAGGTGTAGATTCTGTAAACGTATTCTTTACTGGTGCAGATACACTGGCATTTGATGCTGACAGATGGGCGTCTGAATCACCATTTATTCCACCTCTAGATCCTACTAAAGGTGTTGTTGAGGAAGTTAATATTGAAGATGCTATTCTTTATAGAGTTCCTGAGAAAAAACTACCTCTTGCTATTTCCCTTGATGAAGATTACTTCGATCAAAGACTACCAAACCCATATAGTTCAAAAGCACTTGGTGTTAACATTCAAGAAAGAAATGAAGTTAAGAGATTTAGTCCTTTATTCTCCTTCTCTCAGTGTAGACAGTGGGCAGAAAATTCTGGATTTAATTCTAGTGATGAATTAGAATTGTTAATGAAACCAGGATATTACAAGTTGGATGGTACTAAATTCCCATGTTCATTAAAAATTAATGGTACTGGAGTTGCAAATTCATCCGTATTTGCTGGTAAAGAACAAACTAGAACTTCTGCAGGAAGAATGGGTGGATATCTAGAGGATACCGTAAAGAGAGGTGATAGTGTTTACTTATATCGTACATTAGGATTTAGTGCTCAATATGGTGTAGGTAATGATGCAATCTACTCTGGTGTATCTGGTGGATTATCTGCAAATGGTTCAGTATCACTCAATAATGTTCATATTATTGGTATTAACGAATCAATTACTAAAAACGAAATTCCAGATTCTATCTTTAGTGCTGATACTAAAACTCAGAATGCTAGAAGATTAGTTAGAAATGCATATTTCACGAAGAGAGATATTATTAAGACTACAGTTACCGGTAATGATGTTTCTGGTAGACCACTTGGTAATACAATTGGTACATCTGGTTTAAACGGTGCAGTTGAGTTGATGGTTAAAGCTTCAACTAATACTGGTGAATCTGGTCATTCAGCTATTGCATATCCTATTGTTAATAGTGGTGATATTATTGAAAGTAACTTAAATGAATCTACATATGGTGAATTAAAATCTGCAAGTTTTGCTGATTGTAGATATTACTCAATCTCTATTGATGCAGCTCGTTTTACTGATGCAACAGGATCTGCTGCTACTGCTAATTCTAGAAGAAAATTTGATAGAATGAGAAAATATATTATTCCTGGTACTACAATGTACTGGTTGACGAATGCAGCAGATAAAGTTGTCGTTGATTCTGATTCTGCTGATGTTTCTAATCTTACTATGTCAACCAAGGTAGTTAGTGTCAGAAGACATTTACCTTCGACTAGTTTAGATTTTGATAACACTTCAGAGGAAAGACTTGAAATACTAGTTTCTGTTTATCAAACTGCTTCTGCTCAAACTGGTGGAAATAATGCTGCCTATACAAACTCTGTTGAAGATTTAAATCCAGGTGCTTGGACTGGAAACCTCAGAAAAATTGTATTTGAAAATGAAGATGGTGCAGAATACACTACATTAACTTTTAACTGGGGACAAGAAGAAAGAAGAAAATATCTTCCAAAAGGTATTATGCATGAAGGTGGATATCAAGGACCAATTCTCAAGAGAGTCGTTACAGCTGTAACTGGTAATGGTACATCTACTGAAACATTAGTTGTTGATAATTTTGAAGATATTTCAGTTGGTGATAGAGTAGTTTGGAGAGACGTTAATGGCGTTGATCAATTAAATGGTTTTAGAGTTAAGACAATTGCAAAATCTCTTGCTAATGGTGGTTATCTCCTAACCCTATCTGACAAAATTCCAAATGCAGTTGTAATACCAGCTGCTGGTGTTCTATCATTTACTAAATTTAACGTTTTTGGAGATGAAATTTCTAAATTTGATATTCCAGAAATCTATGGTATCTTGACTGGTAAGGAAGGTTCTAATATTCTATTGGTCATCGATAGAAATCCAAATACTCGATATGATTCAAGTATTTCAATATACCCATTTGGATCAGGTGGATTTGGTAACAGTCCAACTCAACTTATTCAACTTAAGGAAACCAATTCATATACCAGTGGTACTGATGGCAGAGAAAGAGCATCTGTAGAAGATAACTTACTCGCATTTAGTAAGCGTACAGCTTCTTATCAAAGAATTCGTGGTATTCCCGATAATAGATATATCTATCTTGATATTGCTCCAGAAGATTTTGCTGGTTCATCTGGTACACTTA
>Ga0257110_1000105_pt1 | contig 44348 bp, 52 predicted proteins | sample LP_taG_7_FD_190184 | JGI IMG/M metagenome (GOLD analysis project Ga0257110, IMG submission 190184) | Marine microbial communities from Northeast Subartic Pacific Ocean, Canada - LP_J_2015_P26_10m | ecosystem: Environmental > Aquatic > Marine > Oceanic | place: Canada: Northeast Subartic Pacific...
CATGATACTGAACTATAAGAAAATTGAGGAAAAGATTGATCTCCCACTCTACTCTCATATCAAAGACATATGCAATGATTTCAGTTTGAATGTAGATTCGGACATGATTCAAAATTTCATCATGAACGATGTCATCGCTCAGTTTCCGTCTTTCGAAAGTTGCGAGATTCAATAAAGTTGTGGAGATCGTCATCGTCGTCATAGACTTCCTTATCACCCTCACCCGCCCTTATCACCCTCACCCGCCTCCCCTTAGTTAGACGCACAATTTTCCTAATTTTTAAATTTTAAAAAAGATCTGAAAATTCCTTATAAAAAACGTTAAAAATATTTAAAAATCTGGCTTGGTTTTTGTAGTCTGTCTTGTAGTGAAGTTAGAGTAGAATATTATGTAGTATGAGCGTTATTTCTACTGTTCATTCTCTAAATGAGTTTCTAAATATTATCGAAAATGATTTGAAAGGTTTCATGATTGATGATGCTGTTGTAGAAAAATGGCACAAGATTGAATTGAAGAAAATTAAGAAACAGGATATTCTCAAGATTAAACGCGAAAATGGCTTTAATGTATTTCTCAAAGAGCAGCATGCTGATAACAAAGATTCCTTTTCAGATATGAAAGCTCTCAAAAATCAGATTGTTTCCGATTGGCATTTTATGACTGATAAAGAAAAACAAGTTTACAAAAATATTGCCAAAGAAAACAACAAAATCAACTTTGAGAACTGGAAGAATGAAATGAACAAGCTTGAAAAGAATCCTCCTGTGAATTTGACACCAAATATTATCGAAAAGATGGATAAGCAAGAACTTTGTGACAACTTATTTTATCTTGATGTTGATTTCACACATGAGAATACAAAAGAAGAATTGAAAAAGTTGCTAACAAGTGCTAGTTTCAAGCAAAAAAAGAATGAAATTATTGTAAAGACTGAAATGAATAGATGTCTTAAAAGGAAATTGGACGGATGAATCCAATGACTTTTTTAAAAATGGTTTGTCAGCAGAAAATTTACCTTATCCGCAATTAAATACGATAACAATGGGGGAACGGCGTTTCCTATAAATTTATAAGGTTGACTCATTGACTTTTCGGTAAATTTGAATGTTGGTGAAAATGTTTGAATAAGACCTGCTTCTCTAAGCGACAGACGTCTTTTATCATTACGAAACTCTATATTTCCATGGTGTTCGGCTCTCATCGTCGGGCCATATCCTTTTAAATCAACAACTGATTGCCCTTGACCTTTTACCAGTTTCTTAGCCTTTGAAAACAACTTTTGGGAAATATCAGTGCTTATATCTGGTTCTTCAAGATAATTTAAGTATTGCTTTAATTTACAACTACACCTGTTTTTTGTAATAACATTCCAATTTGTAGACAAATTTCCAGTATGATCATTGCGAATACCTATTATAATTACACGTTGTCGAGTTTGGGCTATTCCGTAATCAGTACAATTTATAAGTTGATACTGTACTTTATAACCTAACATAGCAAAGTCATTACATATTTGATTAATCGCACCTTCAATTGATAATAAACCTTTTACGTTTTCAGCAACGAAAATCTTTGGTAATTTGCGTCTTACAACTTCGACAAAGCATTTATACAGATTACCTACATTATTTTCGGAATTCGCGGGTGATTTTAAATCGTGTGATTTGTCTGAATTGAACCCTAACCTTTTTCCCGCATTGGAAAAAGGTTGGCAAGGAAATCCTCCAATAACTACATCACATTCAGGAAACTCAAAATCCATTGTGCTTATTAAATCATAAATTGATTTTTTGTTGAAATTAGCACATTTAAGATTGTTCCATTCGAGAACTTGCGATACAGGCAAAATATCGTTTTGAAACACAATTTCAAAGTTTTGTTTCTTTAACTTTATAAACGCATGCTCACTGACAGAAGCAATAAAATCTTCTTCTATTATCGCTTCTTTGGGGACTTCTACAACACTACCAAATCCGTGATCAAACCCACCGATACCAGTAAAAAGAGATATAACTTTAAAAGATGACATTACTATTATAATCTTTTTAAATTTTGTTAAAAATACGCAAGTATATTTAATCGAACGATACAATAGAATTGAGCTGAATTTTACGGGCAATATTTCGAATCGTCTCACAATCGGAATCAATTGGGGTGATCTGTTCTTCAAGTCCCTTAATGTATTCTTGTTCTTCTTTTTTCTCTCTTTTTCTGTTTTTGTTAAATTTCTTTACTTTTGTTTCAATCTCCTTAATATTATCGATAATATACTTAATCAATTTGTTATCAATTGCCCATCTGAAAAAATTAAGTTGTCCGCAGGTAGATGTAATTGAAATACTGTGTGCTTTTATAACCACTTTTTGAGAACTGCGACAGAAAGGGTCAAAGTTTTTCTTAGCAAATGCTTTGAGCTGATTTTTGTATTGCGAATACACATAGAAGGATTCACCGTGAAGATCGTAATTTATTGATTCGTTTTTAGCATACTTTGTTATGAACCAGTCAATTAAACGAAGAGAAAGCTTAGGTTTATCTTTTAAAAGCTGAGCGAGAATTACAATATTTTCTTTTTTCTGGTAATATTTCATAAGACCGATTTCGAGATAATCTTCTTTTGATGAAGAAACTGAAGACATATTTGAAATTCTTATATCTATCTAAATTTTATATTTTTATATGATTGAAAACTTCAACATAGACTTTTATTGTAATGTTTTGTCAGATTTTTCAACAGGTGTCACATTATTTTTCAAAATATTGTCACTTTTAGCTTTTCTTCTTAATGCTCTTATTTCTGAATATTCTTTTTTACACGATTTAACCTCTTTTGAAAGATTGAGTATAGTGTCATATTCTGGATTCAACACCGTATGTAATAAAACAGCAACAAAGATACAAATGATATAAAACCAGAATGCAGAATTGACATCTTTAAAATACTTCCTTGTGGTTGCCTTTACAGTGTTGTTTAAGGACATAGAATAAAAAATAGAATTGATAATAGCACAAAATAGACCGGTTTGGCTCAATCTAAGAGCGAATCTAAATTTCTGCACAATGGCTTGGTTAGTAAAATTTATTACAGGTAACACTATAAGAGCAATTACGAACGCAATAATTGAAAATTTTGTTTGTTTCCCAAAAAATTTTAAGGCAGCGGTTGATTCATTCGTATCTTGGTAGGTTGTATTGATAAAATAGAAGAAGCCTGGAAGACACATCGCAATATTCAACGTATACACTACTATGCGATCCGTACGCGTCATGTTCCGCCATATTAAGTTCTGGAGTATGCGAGTGTATTCTTTTATCTCACATGTAGGTTCAACAGCCATTATTATAATATATAATATAAAAATTTAGAAATCCTATTTAAAATTCATAAACAAAACAAAGCAATCATGATTGTATTTCTTAAAGAAGCTCTGAAAACAGTTCAAAGTAAAATATCATTTGAAATAGAAAATATAGATTTATTTTTAGAAGACCTTATTTCATATAAATTTGATGAAAATATTGAAATTGAAAAAATGTACTATAGAAAGAATAATGAATTGACTGTAATTCAAAAAGTAAAATATGACGGCGACGATAATTCAAAACTCAAAACGTTCCAAACTGCTGTCACAATTGAAATGACTTTTAAAGGAGCCCCCTTGAAACTTCGGTTCTTTTATACGAAACACGAGAAGACGTTTCAAATTTCAAATGGTTTTGAAATTGAAGATATTGAGGACATCCTGATTAAAGTATCTGAATGGATTAAAACAAAATACACTGTTGAATATAAATTACGTTATATCATCTATAATGGCGTTGCCCAAACACAGTCGCTTAATCTTATTGAATTGTCTTCAAAACTTACTCAAAATGCGAATAAGTTCTTATATACCCCTTCACGTTCCGCATCTTTGAAAATTTACAATGATCTTGGAACATCTTGTGTGTTTTCAACTGGTAAAATACTGTATATGGGAACGAAAAACAAAGTCTGTTTAATGGGATTACATGAAGAAATGAACTTGCTTTTCAAGAAATTGTATTCGTCTTAATTAGTTCAAGAATAGATAAAAGTTTTTCTCATCTTTATCATATTTGGCAAATTTTATATTACCGAAATATATGGTTTTTGTAAATTCATCGTAATTCGCACGAATTCCGTGAAATCGTTTAGGAATCCATTTTTTATTAGGAATAATTATATTCATGAATTTATCGAGTTTATTCACGGTTTTTCCATCGATTAAAGGATGAAATGTGATATCATTCTCATAGCATTTTTCCGCAAAATAATTCTCTTTGCAATCAACAGAAGATGTATATAAAATATCTAAAAACTTTCTGATTACGTTTTCTTTTCTTTCAGAAACAGAAATCACTAATTCATCAGATGTCATGTTATTATCGTTTCTAATTAATTTTTGATAATTGTCTGAATTTTTATTTACATCATTAGGAAAAACGGACTTATATCTATAAATATTTACCGTTCTTTGTTCTATACCTAATGCTGAATGAGAATTTTTTCGGCTTACGCGCCCAATTATCTGCTCCTCTCTATTTATGTTCCAATGGGATTCTATGATGTGAAGATGTCTTGTATGTCTTAATGTAATACCTTCGGCACTTTGCTTAGCTATAAACAGTGTATTAATTATTTTGCCTTCTGTATTATCTTTAGCATCATCAGGCGGTTCAGAATTAAAAATTTTACGAATATTTTCATATTCGATATCCTTTTTTAAAACTAAAGAAGCGAATACCTTAGAACTATTATTTGGTTTGTTCTCATCATATTCAACCCATCCCAAACTTCTCAACATTTCCATAAAAGTTAATAAACCACCTTCATTGTTAATTAAATGCGAATAGATGACGTTTTTTTCATTTTTATTTTGAGCGTCTTCAATCCTTTTAATTATCGCATGGAACTTTGGCGAAATATCTTTTATCGCCACTAATTTGGTTTCTTTTGTTTTATAATCATCAAGATGTTTTTTCAAACGTTCTTGATATAAGTGTTCGTTATTATTAGCTTTACTTATGCCTTTTGTATCAATATTATGAAAACTACCATTACATTTTCTTATTGAATTTGCTAAAAAGGTTTGAATTTCTTTCACGTCTTTTTTCATTGATCTCTGTGTTTTATTTTTTTTATCAAGCTGTATTTCTTTTATACGTTCTGTTTCATAATTTATAAATTGCATTGCCGACATTTCTATTTTATCGTAATCATGTATTATGGTTTTCGGATAATTTGGTTTTTCAATAATTTGTATATTACCTTCACGAATAGGGTCATCTTGTTTGAAACCAGCCGATGATACAAGGCCGCGAATCCTATTACTTAGAATACTTTTGTGTTCTTCAATTAGATCTAAATTTTCATCTATAAAAAAATTATCAAAATTATCATCTTCAGGAAATAGATTTGCTTCTTTAATTTCAATTTTTTCAATAGTGTTAGATGATAAGATGTCTTCTATCTTTGATTTGAAGTCTGTTATATTTTCTGGGGCATAGTCAATGTCCTTCCTAATTAAACCATCTGATAGTTTTTTAAAATAATAAGGAATGGGTGTTATAATTGCGGTTTTCATATTTTTTGAAACTTCAACAAAATCGACATATGGATTGTTTTGTAATATCTTTTGTAAATCTGAATGAATGTTTTTTGTTGTTATTTCTAACATTTCTATTTTTCCATGAATTAAATTGAACAGAACAGCTAATTCATTTGGTTTATTTATAATAGGCGTACCTGTCAATAGAACAAATCTTGTGTTTTTTGCACCAAAAACCCATTTATGCATTAATATAGCAGTAGGAGAGTCACCTGTTAGTCGTGAAATAAAACCGTGTGATTCATCGATAATTACAATTTTATTATCAAGTGTCCTGTCTTCAATCAAAGTTTCTAATTTTGCAGATTTCAAACCTGTATACCTATAAAATGTATGTTCCTTTGGCTGTTCTATATTACCGCACATACGAATTTCATTCTTAAAATTTGCTTCGAGCTGTGCACCTGGGACGATTACAACCACATCTCTTACGCCCGCGAACATATCAGCAATAGCAATGGCGGAACAAGTTTTACCTGTACCTACACCATGATAAAGTAAAATACCGCGATAAGGTGTGTTTTCGTTCATAAATTTCTGAACAAATAGCTGATAGGACTCCAATTTTTTCCCATCCTTATCCATCAATCTTTTTATTTCTACATTAGGAATGTTTTTAAAAATTTCATTTATTTTCGTATTAAAATTATTCGAATGTAACAATGGATAGCTCATATTTAACATAACCAGATATATTTTTTTTACGATTTTTTTATGAATTTCTAAAAATGAAGTTATTGTGATCAAGAGCCTTTTTGATAATATTTATTTCAAGTTCAATTACAACATTTGCCGTATTATCTGAAAAAGTGATAGGTTCGCCATTGGGTCTTATTAATTCAAATGTAAGCTTTGTTATTTCACGACGAGGGTTTAATATCATCATAGCCTCATTGTCACTCTCTTCACTTAAGTTTTCAAATTCATAAATTATAAAATTTCCTTTTGAAATACCGTTGCTTAAATAACAAAATGAAGATGATATGACGTCATTTGAACCATACAGATTGCCGCCTAATTCGGGCAATCGAAGAAGAATATATGGCAGTTCATCGTTAGTTGCTGGAATTATAACCCTCTTAATAGCAACATATTCAACTTCTGTGAATTTGCGTTTTACGTGTGGTTTAAAACCCGATAAGCTAAGATTCGTTTCACCAAATTGAAAAGAAAAGGAAGAGTGTTCCGGAAATTCACGAATGTTTCTATCATTCGAATCCACCAACACGAAATTCGACTTATACACAATATCACTCATTATTATATATTAAGATTTTAAAATTTGTTCGATTTTAACAGAAAATTTTTTGCGAATTTTGGTAAATGTCGGGCCAGATGTTAGTTTTGTTGTTTCAATGAATTTTTTTACAGATTTCATTTTGTTTTTACGTTTCAAATAAATAAAAATTGTAAACGTTAATTTTATATTTTCTCCTTCACTATCAAGGAAGTGGAGTTCATTATATATTCTTAAAACAACATCTTTTGATTTTATATGAAAAACTTTCATAATATCATCTAATCCATTTATAGGCTTGTGTTGTTTTTCATCATATTTCTCATCAAAAAACCCAATTTCGCTGTCTTTTAAAAGTTGTCCAAAATGAAATTGTGTTATTTCTAAATAGGGAGCATGTTCTTTCAATGGTTTTAGTTTTATTTTATTAGCTTTGCTGAATTCTAAGACTATTTTCAATATCTTTTGTTTTGTTTCGAATTTATCAATAGATTCGAAATTTAATAACACCCGCAATTCGGCTGTATGTTTTTTTGAAAAATTTAAAAATTTTATATAATTTATTATAGAGCCGTTTAGTTTTGTCGTATGTATTTTACATCTTTTATGGATGTTATTATTATATGTTTTTTCATTTCGTATTTCACTGTCGTTATGTTCAAATACTAAACCACATTTAATACATAAAATTTCAATTTCATTAATATTTTCAAAATCATGTATATTTTCATTTTTACAATTAGAACAATTCATAATATTTTCTTTGTGTGTTTTGAAATTTTTATATATGTTTAATTAAAAGAAACATGATCAATCCAAGTGCCATAGTACATATCAAAGATCACGCTCTTACTTCGTCTTCAAGTGCATCACATGTTAAATCGGCTTTTAAAGGCGGTTTTGGTTTTTCCCAAGCGCATATAGACGATGAAAGCTTTGTGAAATTTTCTGAATTAACTAAATCCCGTAAACGCACTGAAACAGCTTTTGCACGATCAAACATCCAGCCTTTATTAGCAAAAAAAGAAAAGAATGTTCAGGCACCTGTACACCTTATCGAAGAAGACAACAATGCTATGTGGGTTCGCGGAGGTTTTCCAAGTCGCTCTGTTAAGGTTGTTTCTAAAACAAATATACCGTTCCCCGTGGCTGAATGTGGTTAAGTATAATCTAATTTAAAAAAATGATTAGGATTTGTGTTCATCACAACCCAAACTTTACAAAAATCTATTGAATTTCCTTATTATTTTTTAAAAAATGTTTTAAAAATTTGTACACAATTATTAGGATTTGTAAAAATGAATGATTTAATAAAAGAGTGTAATGTATGTGGTGAAGATAAATTCCTTAGTGAATTTAGAAAAGGACATAATCAATGTAAGAAATGTGAAAGTGTCAAAATTTATGCTCGGGCAAAGAAAAAACGTGAAGAAGGTATTAAGAACAACGATACAAGAACGTGTAAGGAATGTGGTGTAGAAAAATCATATAGTGAATTTCCAATGACTTCTCTTAAATGTAAGGAATGTCGTAATAAAAAAGAACGTGAAGAACATAAAGAAAATGTTCTTAATAGTGTCGCAAATTGTATGCAACAGAATACACCAAAAGACAACCGTAATCCAAAAGAATATTACATAAATATTTTAACTCAATTACTGAAAAAACAAGAAAACAAATGTTTCTATTCAGGAGAACTACTAACAGTAGAACAAGGTTGTTATAACACTATTTCACCAGAAAGACTTAACGAGTCCAAAAGAGGTTATAATGATATAAATAATTTAGGAGCAGTATGTTATTTATTTCAATCAGGTTCAAAATCGGTTAATGTTGAAGGTTCTAATACTATTACAAGTGATATGAAAACACAAATCTTGGATGAACCAGAAGATATTCAAAGAATTTCTAATGAAAAAGGTCAAAATTTAACAAATGGAACTGTCTATAAAAAGGTGATTAATTTCAATATTAATTTTGATAATGAAGATGAAGTTAAGGAAGAAATGAAATTTTTACCGAATAAGATGATCTATGATAAGACAAACGAACGTTTTCGTGTTGAAAATAAAGAAGGAAAGGAAAAATCTTTTGGCAAAAAAAAAATAACATTACAAGGTCGTTTTAAATCTGCTATGGAATACTGGAAAAGCGTATATCAAAATGACTATGAAATTGATGACAATAATAAGTATATTGAATATGGTGTATATCATAATAATGTACTACGTAAAATTAATATTTGCCCTGAAACCAATTTTATGACAAATAATACTGATCAATTTACAAACCATAAAATTTATAATGAGTTTCCTGATTGCTCTCCTGGAAAAGCCCAGTGGTCTAAGAAAAAATTCAATGAAGTTAAAGAATTGAGTATTCGTGAAGATTCACAAGAACGAAAAGACCGTATTAATAAAATGATTAATGAGTCAATCGATATTGTTGAGAATTATAGAAAATATGATATTAAAATTGAAACTCATACTGATCTAACATTACTCGCACATAAATTTGCTCTAGATAAAAGTAATCAAACACCAAGTTGGAAATCAGGCGAATACAAAGACTTATTCCTTACATTTTATGATAAGTTTTGTGAACATCGTTTTCGTTGTGAATATACAAATATTCCAATGAGCCTCAGTGCTTGTAAAGATTGGCAAATGTCTTATGAACGATACAATAACGACGAAAAATATTGTGGAACAAACATTGCTTTTGTTTGTAATGAATTCAATACAAAATTTCATTGGATGCCAGAACATTTTAAGAAATTTTGGGATATTGACGTTCCGGATTACGTTAAAGAGAAGTTTAATGCTATTGAATTGCTCTAATCTTCAAGTAAATATTTGTTTAACTCAATTGAATTTTCTGGAAATTTTGCGTCAACCAAAAAGGTTGATATAGCTTCAAATGCAATATTAGGAAAAAATGTTTCAACAGACGAAAGTTGCAAGTATTCAATTACATTTACATTTTCGATTTCTTCGTCTTCTTCCTGTTTCTTAACCGGTTCAGGTTCAGGTTCAGGTTCAGGTTTTTCAATTTTCTTAACAGGTTTTGGAACAGGTTCTTCCTTTTTTGAAACTTTTCTTGTTAAATTCTTTTTCGGTTTAACAATTTTCCTTGTATAACATTTCATCAGCTTTCCTTTAAATAATCTTGCCTCACACGATTCTGTGTCATTTTCACTCGGAACTTTTGTTTCAACGCAAGTTCTTCTGATAGCAAGTTTATCAATTTTACAATTCATTATTATATTTAGATTAGATTTTTTTTATATAGTTTTATATTAATATAGATGGCTTTCAATTCAAGTCTTCAAGGCTGTCCATTTGAAAGCTTCTCAAATGTAGACGAAAATTTTGATGAAAATGAAGAAACGCAAAAAAATAATGAAAAAATCGATTATGTCATTGATTCGAGATTTGAAAAAATATTTGATGAAATTGATAAACTTAATAAGCGTATAGATAGCTTAATGAAACGCACAAACACACATTCAGAAAAGCCAAAAGAAAATAAAGGCTATTATTATAAACGCAACATAGGTATAGAAATTCTTATAATCCTTTTAACAGTGTTTATAGTATATGTATCGTATCATTTGTATTGCGAAATTTTTGAAACATCACCTAAAATGCCTAAAATAGGTGGAGGTCATATGCCTCATTATCCTCATTATCCTTATCCATATCCTTATTACCCACCAATGTACCCACCCCCAATGCATCATCATACGAACACATCATATCACGTTCAAGACCCAACACCGCCCACTTCATATTTTTATGAACCATCTGTGACATCCAATTCGTAATTTTTAATTTGTGTTCAACAAAAACCTAATAATTTATAAAATTAGGGTGACATAAAATATTTTTTTAGCATGTAAAGCGTTACAAAAGTATTTATACCTGTAACACCTATTGTTTCTAAACCCAAGTACCATTCAGATTTTTTGATACATAGTATTCTACATGATTCTGGTTTAGGTTCGTATTGATAAATGATAAATAGTGTTATAAAAGACACACCGACAAATATTCCCCAATATTTATTTATAAATAAAGACCAAAATATTAGAGCAGATATAATTAACCAACTAAATATTAAAAAAAATTCTTTGATAGAAAATATACCAGTTGTTATTTCAAGATAAAGCATAAGATACAGTGTCAGACATATGACAGCAAATACAATTACCCCAGGTTCTATTTCACGATTCATCTTATATACTTTAATGGTATAAAAAAAATTATTAGAATTTCAATAAAATCACCAAGGCATCTTGTATTCAAGCTGTTTTGTGGTATTCATCGCTTTAGGCCTGTCAGGTAAAGATTTAACATATTTGTTTTGATTGATATCTTCAATATATTTTTGGTGCTGCATTACATTAGACACAATATTATTTACGCAGTATTTTAAAACAAGTTTATTGAGCTCAACAACCTGTTCGTTTATCTTATCGGCCTTATTTTTAGAATGTTGAAAGAAGATCGAACGCATAACAGCAACGAGTTCTTCCTCCTTTTGGTTTCCTATTTTTACACCGATTTTTTTGTAAACAAGATTTTTCATGTTCGCTTGCAAAACATCTCTGTTCTCTTTTGAAAAGAATTTCGTCGATAAAGGAGATGCGGTTTGAAGAAAATTTAAATCACTATTCATATTATATTATCTTAAACATACATAAAAAATTGAATAAACATATAAAAATATAATATGTTGTTATTGTAGAAAGTTGAAAAATGTTTAAGGAAATTTATCAAAAAATTCTTTTCAAAGCAATAAATATCGTTGGTCTATTTTCAAAAACGGTTCGTTTTTATATAAAAAAAATCAAGTTTGTTCATAGGGAAACAATTATCGTCACGCCTTTAATTGATAAATATTTTTCAAATTATTATGAAAAAGATTATATATTCCCTTTTGAAGAAGTATGTGAGATTAAAATTTTTGATCGCAATAATAAGGAACTCGAATTAAAAGATGATATTTTTGAAAATATTAAAAATATTGGAATTATGCCGTATACTTATATTTATTTCTCTGATTTAAAATATTTTGTGAATTTACCTACAAATTCTTATTCTATAGTTTTAGAGATGTTTCCTTGGTGTGAATTTAAAAATGGAACAAATTTCGAGACTATTTCTATTGGACGTCCTGTTCTATTTTGAAACGGTCAAAAATTTCATTAGTATCTATTTGATGTTGTGGTGTTTTTATGCGAAAACTTTCTGCAATTTTTATATACAAATCGAAGCCTTCTATTTCGAGAAGATTCGTTCCATCATCAGCAAAAATCCAAGAGTGCATTATTCTTCCAATATTTGTTTTAAGAACAGTCTCAACTTCTTCTTCTTCTAAGTCTTCAAAAAAAGAGCAAGCAAAACGCGATAAATCAAACGCAGAACTTGGCGTACAGTTTTTATATTGATCTCCAGCTTCGGAATCTTTATCAAAAGCGTCATTGATAACGTCGAGACCATTTACTGAATATGTTGAACGGCCAAAATCAATAACTTTAATTATATATCCAAATGTAGGTATTTTATAGACAGCATCATTATTATATTTGATGTTAATATATGTTTTATCCGTTTTCTTCCCCATCACGTTATGAATATGTAAATCGTTATGAACGAAATTTATCGAATCATTAGCAGATTTTAGTGCAAATAAGAGTTGTAAAACCCACGATGTCATCTTATAATCGAATATCTGATTTCTTATTGTTTTAAGTTTTGGAAAATTTGTATCAGATAAAAATTGTTCTAAACTTTCTGTATACATTTCATCAAACAAAACATCAAGTTTTTCCTGCAATATGATTAGAACAGGCATAGTTGGATGAATTAGTGTAAAATCATCATCACTCTCTTTTGTCTTTTCAATTGAATAACCATTTTGTAACAATTCATCCATTTCTTCGTCGTCACTAATTTCATCATCATCTAAGACTTCCCTATATTCGTTGACGATTCCGCTTGAATAATCCAAAACGACCGGAAATTGATATGGGTGTTTTTGTGATAATAATATGGAACATAATAATTCAGTATACGCTTTATTGTTAGGGTCATTTACTTTTTTAACAAGATCTTTCGAATTTTCATTTGGTAAAAACAAGCATTCGTCAAAATTAGGTAAACGTCCGTAGAACATATCAAGTGTATCGATAAGAGGAACTTGCTTAATATGAAATGGGTAATTTACGTTTTTAATACTACACGTTAAATTATTAGGATCGTAATTGACTACATCATCAATTTCGTGATCAAGTTTTATTTTAAGATTTTTGTAAAACCTTCTTTTTTTGGTCTTCAGTTTATTAAATATAGGAACATAAGTTTGAATGTCTTGAAGTTCGATATGACTTTCTTTCAAAAATTTTTCTAACTTCTTATTTTGCCGTTTTTTGAAGGAAAACATTTATTATTTTTTTAAATGATTAAAAAATAGCTTATTTTAACGCACATAATTTTATATATGATTATAATATAAAAGAAATGAATTCTGTAATTGCATTGAATGTCATAATCATTGTGTGTTTAATTGCTGTGATTGTAATTCTGTTGAAAAAGAAAAATAACAAAACAACAAGAAATAGTGTTAATAGCTTTAATATTACAACAGAGCCAGTAAAAATGGTTCGTGTTAATATCCCCTCAAGAGGCGAAGTAACAAAATACGAAGAAGTCGGTGTTCTTTCGAATGGCGACCGTCTTCTCAAGCTAATGGGAAGAGAGACATATGGTGGATCGAATAAATACCAGTATTATGCTCTTTCTGATAATTTTGTATCTTCCAGGTTAACTGTTGTAAACGGCTCGCGTGAATGTGATGAGACATATGGATGTAACGAACTTTATGATGGCGATCAATTGACTGTTCCTGACATATCCGATACATTGAAATTTAAAGTGAATATTCATAATAACCTCGATAAGAACAAATTGCGTTATATCCCTTACGTCAAATAGGTTTGTGATGAACACAAATCAAAATCTTCAAAACGTCATTAAAATTCCTTATAAAATTCTAAAAAATGTTTTGAAAATGAACTTGAAATTAGTTTTATTAGAAAGTATGAACAAAATGGATATGAGTGACATTATTAAGTTTTATTCGAAAAGTAAGCTTTTCAAGGAATTTTCAAATTTCACTTTACATTCATTTGAAATTGATAACAATATTTTCATTTCCGGAGAACACGCATTTCATTATTTCAAATATTATTTGCTAAGTGTAAAAACGGAAAGTCTTGTTCGCAAAGATGAATTGGAAAATTATTCTCTCAAATTTGTTGGATTAGAACCTCATTTTAAGACACCCCTCGATGCTAAACGAGGTGGTGGAAAAAGGGGAAAGTCTTTGAATAATGACGAAATTAATTTCTGGAATGAGATTAGTTCTGAGGTTCAATACAAAATTTGTAATTCCAGAATTTCTACAGATAATGACTTAAAAATGTTTTTGCTGAAGTCAGACAATAAATATCTTCTCCATCAAGAGAACCGCGGTAAGAGCCCTATTTGGGGTGGAAGGATTGACAAAAATACAGGTGAGCTAATTGGTCAAAACAAATTAGGTAAAATCTGGATGAAAGTTCGTGAAGAACTGTAAAAAAAATCATATGGTTTTCACAATTTTTGTGTTTTTTATCAAATTCCTTATAAAACTTTAAAAATGATGAAAAAAAAGACCCTGAAATCTATATTATTTCACAACAAATTTACTTGAAGAAAATGAGTTATGTGCCTGATTTAGTGGCACTTTACGAGATTGAACCTTATATTATCTTGGCATTAGATAACGAAACTATTCGTGTTGCTGTCCAAGAATACCGTAAAAAGCGTAAGAAAAGGAATGTTATTATCAAGAAATATGGTAAGATTGAAGATTGGAATACAAGTCAGGTGACTGATATGTCACATCTATTCAATGAATACATTATTTTTAATGAAGATATTTCGAAATGGGATACTTCTAATGTGACTACTATGGCGTATCTATTCAATAGATGTAAATATTTTAACCAAGACATTTCAGGATGGAATGTTTCAAAGGTTACTGATATGGAATCTATGTTTGAAGATGCTAAAAGTTTCAATCAACCTATTGGAGAATGGGATACTTCTAATGTGATTTATATGACTTGTATGTTCTGCAGTGCTAAAAATTTCAATCAACCTATTGGTGTATGGAATACTTCTAATGTTACTTATATGGGAGGTATGTTTAATAGTGCTGAAAGTTTCAATCAACCCATTGGTGAATGGGATGTTTCTAAAGTGACTCGTATGTGTGGTATGTTTGGAGGTATTGAAGGTGCTAGAAATTTCAATCAAGACATTTCAGTGTGGGATACTTCTAATGTGACTACTATGAGTGGTATGTTCTTTGGCGCTAAAAGTTTCAATCAACCTATTGGAGAATGGGATGTTTCTAAAGTGAATGATATGCGTTCTATGTTCAGCAAAGCTGATAATTTCAATCAATATATTGGGAAATGGGATACTTCTAAAGTGACCTTTATGGTATATATGTTTGATGGTGCTAAAAATTTCAATCAATATATTGGAGAATGGAATACTTCTAGTGTAATTACTATGGAAGCCATGTTCTGCAATGCTAAAAATTTCAATCAACCTATTGGAGAATGGGATACTTCTAATGTGACTACTATGAAATATATGTTCAGCGATGCTAAAAATTTCAATCAATATATTGGAGAATGGGATACTTCTAGTGTAATTACTATGGACGCCATGTTCAGCGATGCTGAAAATTTTAATCAATCTATTGGAGAATGGGATACTTCTAATGTCATTACTATGGAAATGATGTTCTGCAATGCTAAAAATTTCAATCAACCCATTGAAGGATGGAATTTTTCTAAAGTGACTAATATGAATTCTATGTTTTATAATGCCAGCAATTTCAATCAGCTTATTGATGGATGGAATGTTTCTAATGTGAATATCATGGATATGATGTTCGCTAATCCAGATGAGGATGAGTTTGAGAATGAGTATGAGTATGAGTCGGATGAAATTAATCAATTTGATGATGAGTAGATTTTGAAGAACCGTAAGGTTTTTTATCAAATTCCTTAAAAATATCCCAGCCATTTTTTCGCAATTTGAAGCCAAGATTTTTCATTACCTTTTATACTGTTTCTGATTTCTTCTACTTTTTTCTCGTCTCGCATTAGTGACACGATTTTAAGAGCGATTTGCACCATTTCATTTCTATCATTTGTGTTATCGACTTCATAATGAATTCCGGCTCTTTCAGAGAAAACGCCTTTTGTCGAAAGAAGTGGGATACACCCAGAAACGGCCGACTCTCGAATTGCAATACAATCGGTTTCAGCTTTTGTATCAGAAATATAAAGATGAAAAGTTGACATACACTTTTCCTTTTGAATTACATCAACAGATTGCCGTCCATGATTGAAAACACCAGGTTGTTTCAACAAATAATTCATTACTTCTTTGAATTTTTCATTGTTGACGAGGTCCATTCCATAATATACGTGTAATTCGGCTGTGTTATCAATTCCGCGAATGACCGGCCATAAATGAGCAAGTATTTGGTATAAACCGCGCGTGTAACACGATGTGTAACAGAAACGATTATGAATTCGCTTGTATTTACCCTTATCATTAAACTTGCGAACGCGAACACCATTTTCTAGAGCAACATATTTGTCTTCAAGTTTCGATTCAATTTTAGGGTGCATTTTTTTTAGTTCATTTTTGTGAAAATCACTTTTGAAAAATATTTTATAAATTTTATTGATATTTTCTTCAACAATTGATGGCATAGCAGTACGATCATGTAGGTCTATAAATACCTTTTCCGCTTTTATGAACTTTAACATAGGGTTCAGTGCTAAATTACGCCAAAATATCACAGTTTTATATTTTTTTCTTAGTGAAAACTGTTGAAACGACATAAAATTAGCAAGTTTTTTATCATTATTTGCCTTTAGAATTACGTCATCTTTAAAGTCACCAACAATTAGAACTTTTTTACCTTTTTTGACCCATTCACTCGACAGATGAAGGACCGCCTGCTCCGAACCTCCTAATTTGGTCTCGTAAGGAGACCATACTAAATTACCATAACCAAGATAATACACAATATCATTTTCATCATCTTCAATTTCTTTTGTTAGAATATCAATATAAGGGTTTAATATCTTTTTACTAACAACAGGATCAATTTCAAGAAGGGTTCTTTGTGATTGATCCACAATGGCATTTGTAATAATCATTTTTCTCTTACTATACGTATTGTCAGGATGAACAATTTGAACGACGGTTTTATAAGGGTTTAATTGAACTAATTCAGATGTGAAGTCTTTTAAGAAGTACTTTTCTTCACCATTTCTTGCTTCATTGTTATAATTGTGAGTTTTCAAGAAGTCTTTGTGATAACTAAGGCAATTATTCACGGTATGAAACTGTGAGAAACCTTTGAATTGATAGAATTGATCTAAATCTGTGTCATACATTACATGGGAAGTGCATCCAGCGGCTAGTCTACCACTTTTCTTCATCATCTTGATGGAATGTTGAATATACTCAGAATGATAATAGTCGTCGTCATCAAAAGCGAAAATATAATCGCTCTTTTGGGAAACAATTGAATTCAATTTATTGCGAAGAAAGCCAATATTTTCAATATCTTTATTCTTTTCATCTTCTAAAAATTCATATACAATTTTAATTTTTGTTTTTTCTTGTAATTTCGACATGCATAAATTGAAACTTTCTTTATTCCAATTTTTATCGGCAGAAATAATAATCCACTCGCAAATGGATTTAGAGATATTTTGATTTTTGATATTTTTCAATTGTAAATCGAGACACTTTTCACGAGATTTGGTTGTAGGTGTTACTATTGATACTAAATCTTTCATATGATTATATTGAAATAATATAAAATTTCATAAAATAAACACACAACAAATATATTTTATTTGGAATTTTAATTCATTTTATAATATTTACAAAACACAAAAAAATTTCCTTATAAATTTTTCAAAAATGTTTCATAAAAATATATATATAATTAAGTAATAAGTAAATTTAAAATGTTTTCAAAAATTATCGAAGAAGATGATTCTCTTAAGTTTTCCATTTCCAAAGATGCATCTAAATCTATTGTGTCGGGTATAAGAAGAACTGCTCTTTCAAATATTCTAAACGTTGCGTTCGACCAAATTGAATTCAAGAAAAATTCGACAAGTTTACACAATGAATTTCTATCGCATCGTATTGGACTGATTCCTGTTACAATCGAAAATATTGACGAATACGAAAAATATACATTTGAATTGAAAGTGAATTCGTCCGACCATAAATCGGGATTTGTTAATACTGACGATATTAAAGTATATAAAGATGATAATGAAATTAGTGAAAATGAGAAAAAGAAAATGTTCATTCAAAAACCGAATCCTATTCTAATTACACGTTTCCCAAAAATTATCCAAAATGAGATTCAAGAAATAGATGTGAAATTCAAACTGAAACAGGGATTTGGTGCGAAGAACAGTAAATTTGCTACTACAACTGTGTGTACTTCTGTTGCTGAAAAGGATGAATATAAATTTATGCTTGAAACGGTTGGTCTTGTTTCTTGTAAAAAAATTGTAAATGATTCATTTGATGTTCTTATCAATATGTTAAAAGATATGCATCAAAAACTAAATGACTTTAAAATTACCGTAACTCCAATTGATAATTTTAAAGGTCTCGAAATCATATTCAATCGCCACTCTTCAACGACTGGTTTTATCGTACAAGAAAAAATGTATAACAAGTTTTATAATGTGGATCGGCCTGCAATCTCTCATATTTCTTATCACGAAACACATCCTCTTGAAAACAAACTTGCTATTCGCATCAAACTTGTAGACAATATTGATGATATCGATGAATACAAATCAAAATCTATGGATCTTCTAACAGAAGCAATTGATGCTTCTATCAAAGAGGTCGAAGACCTTAAAGATAAATTCCCAAAAAATTAAAAAAAATTAAAAATTTCATGCGTTTTACGTGTGTTTTTTACCGCACAAACACGAGGATGTATCTTTTGAATTAGAATTTAAAGAAAATAATTCTATTTCTTTTTGTTTGAAAAGAATTATCAAAATTAATATTAGCACTGCTATTACAAGAATTCCACATATAGTAATTTTGTTCATTATTACACAATTTTTATATATAATTAATTTAATTTGAATTTCAACAACAATGATAATTCCTCATCAAATTCACGATTTTGTTAATATAGCGTTACCAATAGTAGTGCCAGCACATGGAATCATAGATGTTATAGATGCTCATGACAAGAACCTAACAAATGTTTATGTTGAATCAAATATAAAGGCATTTGCTACTTATCCAATAGCATCAATTATATGTCCTGGATTTTCTTTTTTATATTTTATGACATTTTCTGCAATACATTGGCGACATCAAATGCCTTTTGAAGATGATAATTTAGAACTAAAATTACTTGCTTCATCTTTTATTGTGTCATTACAAGTTTTAGAACCTGACATAGTTCTCTTATTTTTAATACTTTGCCACACACCGTCGCAATATCAAACTCATTTTACACTATTAAAAAAACATAAGACAATGTCTCTTTTATACATAGGTTCAATGACAGCAATTTCATGTTGTCTATCATTTGAAAATTGGTTCGACAACCCTTTAATGATGTCCTTCATAATTGCTCATGTTTTTTACCAAGAATTTGATAGACATAACAGTAATGATATTACTTTTTAGATTTTTTCGCAATATAGTTGAATATGCGAACCAAAAGGAAGTATACGAAATAATATTCTGAATGACTTACAATAGTTGATTCAACATTAGGATGTCCGTTTGAATTTATTTCAATAATCGTAGCGTCTGAAATAATCGGAATCGTGTTTTTTATAAATTCCTCTGATAATACCTTTTTCGCTTTAAGGCGAAAAAGACGTGAATAAATCTTAATATCTTTATCGAATATCATTTGATTTCCGTATCGTCGTATTATTATATTTCTAATATATATAATTTAACATTAAAAATTCAAGTTATATTTTTTAACATTTTTCAAAAAAAGTAAAAAATGTTAAAAAATGACCCCCCCAAACCGTATATATATGTTAGGGTTTTCTGGATAACCCGAACCTAATAGAGATACATATAGATTAAGATAAATCTCTATATATAGGTCAAATAATCCAAAATTTTTTTTAAAAAACCAACAAATTGTTGGAACTCAATGAGTTTTTTGTCTTATTAAGTTAATCACTCAAGAGGATCATCATAATCATTATAATACAGCTCGTAATGGAGCGGATCTTCACTCAAGCTCTTGATGAGCTTGACCGGAGCCTTCATACACTCTTGCATTCGTTCCTTATTGGTCGTTGACGACTTGTCAGGCGTCTTCGGAGCACGAGTGCGATCATACCCTTTACGAGTGAGATAATCATCAATCGTTTCACCAGGAGAGATACCAAACGTACTTTTCTTAGGGGTCGTCATCTTATTCTGATTTTCTTGACTATCTTTATCTCGTGATATATTGTTACCCATTATTATATATATCAGGGTGTTTTTTTTAACATTTTTTACTTTTTTTTTTAAACTCAAACGTTCTTATCAAATAACAAATGACAAGAAATTGGCCATTTCTTATTATTTCTGAACTTAATGACCATTGTACGATTAGCTCCATATAGCTTGATTTTACAAGTATATTCTTCGCCTTTTATATAATTCTGCACTATTTCATCAAATTTTTTCATATTTTCATGGTTTAATAATCCATACACTTGAAGCTGTTTTTTTATTAAAACCATTTCTTTTACTTTTTCCAATGTTGTATAATATTCAACCATTTATAAAAGAATATATTATTTTTTTGTTTCTTTTACACAATTATTTTTCATAATAATAGATTTATAATTTTCTTTCATTTTAAACGTTCAGAGAGAACGATTTGGTTTCGGGACGCTGGACTTTTTTAGGGCGACCACGACGCTTTTTGGGAGCGACTGGTTCTACGGCCGAAACCGATGCTGGGACAGGAGGAACTGCAGGTGCAATCTGATCGATTGAAGATAAAATTCTATCGATGTCAACGTCATCAGGAGGAGCATCCATTACATTCTCATCAGAGTTGAAGGATGGCTGAGGAACAGGCTGATCATTGTAATTTGGGTTCTGATTTCCATTGTTTAGTTCGTTGCGAATAGCAGCTTCGGCAAAGGCACGTTTTAAATCGGGATTATTATTCATAATATCATTTACATTCTGATCACTATTTCCGAACAATTTAGCACTCATATGGAACATAGCCGCACTGCCGCCAAGCATCATCATTAATTTGAGCTCAGGTGCCATCTGTCCCTTACCCTTGTATTTTTCGTGTAGTTCCTCAAAAACGTCATCATAATCATCGATAGATTCACCTACCGATTCAGACCAACCGTTAAGCTTGAGACCAAATGGATCAAAACGTTTATTAACGAACTCTGTACCAGATGTGGTCATCATAAGTGTCTTACGCTGGAATTTAATAGAGGCTTCAAGGTCGCGCTGGGACTTAATGCGTTCGTACTCTTCACGCATTTCAACAACAGAATCTGTGCGCGAATAATGCTTAGAAAGAGGAATGCCTCTGGATTCAAGACGTTTAAGCTTAAATAGAAGGTCCTGTTTTTCCGCATTATTTTCGGTGTGATATACAGGGCGACTGCCGATTTCCTGTACTCTCTGGAAAGCTGGTTTAAATGCTGAAACTGGTTCGTTTTCACGCTGAACGGAAAAGTTAATCTTAACATCGTCATCGTCACTATCATCAATAATATTCTTGAAAGAGACATCGTTCGATGTTGTCATATCTACCTTATCCGCAGTTGGGGAAACAGGACGAGATTTAGAAGGGTCAATAAGTAGATCAAATTCATTGTCATCCTCTCCACCACCGGAATCATTCATCAGTCCAAGGTCAAAATTTAGTTCTTCGGCAGCAATATTATCGAGAGACATATTAAATAATTTAATTATACTTTTATGAAATGTTTATTTTTATATGTTTTTAACGCACTTTGAATTTTTATAGGCCAAAGATTGTAAAATAACATCAGATAAATCATCTTTTTTCTTTTCGAGTTTAAATTTTTCTAAAAAATCTGTCATTTTACTTATTAATTTCATAACAACTTTAATAGATGTTAGCTTATTTTCTTTATATGTTTTAGGAACGCTTTCAATCAAACCCTGTTTTTTACAATATTTTAATTTCTCGGTAGCATTTATAAAATCCACATTAATTTCAGGAAATTTCAATTGTAAATATGTAAATAATATCATTTGAATAGATTTCATTTTTGGATTTTTCATTACAGGTTGATTTTCTATAACAATATGCGTGATTTCATCATTTAAAAATTCATCAAAATGTTTTTTTAAATTAAAAAGTGTTTTTTTATAATCTATTTGATTTGTTTTTTTAATTTTTTTAATTTTTAAATGTTTTTTAATCGCATCCTTAATAATTTTTGATGTGTTTTTGGGATCAATTTCTATATTATTTATATTACAACATTCAATTAAATCTGGTTTGGTCATATGCAAGTACTTTGAACATACATAGTCTAAATCAGTATAGCTTTTGTTGATGTCTATATTTTTCCAAGAAATTATGTTAAACTTATCATCGTCATTTATATCAATTATAACATAAGATAAATTATTTATACCTACGTCAATTGATAGGATTCTCATTTTTATTATATATAATTATAATAATATGGTATTTAATAACACACCTGTTACATATAAAGGTAAGACGCGACGCTTACCTAAACGTTATTTAAGTAATTTAAAAGGTTCTGATCTTAAAAAACAAATAAAATCAATATTTGAAGGTAAGAACCGCCCGACTATAAAATCGAGAAAAGCACGTAAATCAACATGGACTGCTAAATTTGACAGAGAATATGGTGATGAAATAGCAAAACTAAAAGGTGGAAAGACATTAAAGAACATTTCGAAGGTTTCTGGAATACCCGAGAAAGGATTAAAAGAAGTATATGACAAAGGAAAAGCTGCATATTACACAGGAGGTTCAAGGCCCAATCAAAGTGCACAATCTTGGGCTTACGCACGTGTTTATAGTTATATAATGGGAGGCAATACACGTAAAGTCGATAAGGAAGTTACAGAAAAATATAATGTTAAATTTAAGCATTAGGATTTGTGATGAACACAAAGTAAAATATTAAAATCATCATTAAATTTCCTTAATAATTTTCTAAAAATGTTTTGAAAATTATTATATAATTATTTGTATTGAAATAATTTATAAAATGGTTTTAACATATGAGAAAATTATAAATGAATTTGGTAATTGTATTAAAGAAACAGAAACAGAATTTAATGAGATTATAAAAAAAACAAAAGAAAAAGCCAAAAATGATGGTATAGGTTTCCGTTTTAAAGACCATGTCAGTCTCACATTCATATTTAAAGATGGAAATGATACAACTGAAAAAACACTTTTAAGATATTATAAAGAAAACCCTAAAATTCCACCATTTGCGAGGAAAGGTAATAAATGGAGCTTTAGAAAACTTGAGTATGAATATGGAGAAGGATGTATTAAAGAAACAGAAGATGAATTTGATGCTATTGTTAATAATATGAAAGTTGTTTATGGAAAATCTTTTGAATTTGCGAGACATGTTCCTCTTACATTTATATTTGATGATGGAAAAAGAACCCCAGAAAAAACACTTTTAAGATATTATAAAGACAATCGTAAAATTCCACCATTCGCAAGAAAAAGTAGTGAATGGACTTTTAGAAGACTTGAGTATGAATATGGAAAAGGATGTATTAAAGAAACAGAAGATGAATTTGATGCTATTGTTGCCATAGGACGCGCAATGGTTCTCATAAAAAATTCAAAATTAAATATCAACGAACAATTTTATTTTAGATTTTTAAAGTTTAATTTTAAATTCGGAGAAATATATGAAATAATGAGTTTTGATACTTACTTACAAAATCCGAAAGCATCTTTAAGAGAAAGAAAACAAATATTAAAAGAACAACAAAATAATTATAAAACTTCAAATTTGGGAAAAGAAGCAATATCTATTAATAAATTAAAAGAAATACTAAATGATACAAATATTGATTTAGAAATTATTGGTCTCGAAGGATTTCATGTTGATATTGCTGTACGTAAAAAAACAAATCATAAATGGTTACCTATACAAATGAAAGCATCTGGTAGTGAAAGACTTGCATTTTCTATGAACAAAAGATACTATTGTCCATTAGCATTAAAAAATAATAAAAAAAGGTATAATTATTATGAATATATGCTTCTTATTTGCTATAATATCACAGATGACAAATTTCTCTTAATAATGCCTCATACAAAAGGTATTGTCGATTCAAGTTTCAGATTTAGCACAGGAGTAAATAATGGTTTATATGTTGACGTGAATGATATTTCTAAAAGAATTAATGAATATATAGATGATAATGAAAATCTTGGTAAAACAATTGAAGAACTTAAATTATTATGTACAGAAGAAAAACAACTTGAAATGAAATATGTACAAATAAGGTTGGAACAGTGGTCAAAAATATTTAATATGACAGAACTTGAATCTTGTGCGACTGACTTCATTATTGATGATTGTATAAAAATTCAAGAAAAAACAAGGAATACCACTGATGTAAATGAAAATTCATTTCAATTCATATTAGACAAAAATAGAGATGGATGTAAACATCAACCATACCATATTAAAGACAATGATTTTTACTTATTAAATTTAAATAATACGGATATATTTTATATTATACCTGCAGAGAGATTATTAGAAGTAAATGGTAATATATCTAAATTTTTGACACTTCATAAAGAGTTTAAAACAGAAAAGGAAAATAAAAGATGGAAATACACTGACGCCTGGACTTACGAATTTCGTTTTGATAGAACAAAACCAGAAGATATGCTTTCTCTTTGGTGTCTTATATACGATTTCTAATAATTTTCATTTTCTTTGAATTTTAAAATTAAGTTGTTTTTTTAGTTATAATGTTAAATTCAAGCATTAGGAATTGTGATGAACACAAAGCAAATATCCGAAAACGTCATTAAAATTCCTAATTAAAATTCATAAGGAATTGTGATCATCACAAATCAAAACATTCAAAACATCATTAAAATTCCTTAATATTTAAATAAAAGAAATATATACAAGTTTTACTACAGTAAATATAATATTTTTAAAAAACATAAGAACATAAAAAAGAAAAAACCCTGATGAGTCTATTCCGTCATAAATTTGCAAAATGATTACGGATAAATAGAACAAAAACACTAGAATAGCATATAACGGATGAATCAAATAAGACCAAGTTGTAAAAAATAAAACTCCTGTAAACAAATGAATTATATGTTCTCTAAAAGAATTTACTCTGCCAATGTTTCGTGGTTGGAAATTTTCACGTAATAGAACCATTTATATATATTGCTTATATTAAAAATTTAAGTTAATATTGTATAAAATATCCCCACCGGTTGATGTCATATACATAGGGAAATTTGAAACCTCCTTCCAATAAACGTATTTGGAAATATCAATTTCATGTGTTTCGGGAATTTTGAAAAATTTTTTGTCATTTTCGTTGAAAAATGACAAAAAATTTTTATGTAAATTCAATAAATTATTTACACGTTTATAAGGACATTGATTGTAATTTTCCTTTTGATTTAATGATATTTCTGTCATATTATGCTGATTACGTATGTTTCATTTTACCACAATTATTTGAAAGTGATGGGAAAGGTGTTCCAAGAAAGCGTGTCACCAATCTAAATTTAATTGAATCTGTCAAAATATCACCTAATTTTACAGATCCAGATGGAAATATTGTTAAAGTAAATTGTGTATTTCAAATCTGGTCAAAACACCATAAAAATGATATTTTTGAGTTAAATAAGAAGAAAAACGAAACAATGAAAATTTACTCTCTTAGTGATGGTGGAACTCCTTCTTCAACACGAAATAAAAGAATGATAAACAAATGTCACACATATTTACCAAGTACCTGTTTTGGTATTTCAAATATGAAATTATACGATACATTTGATACATTACCTAATAAACGAGGTTATGGCATCGTATTTCTAAAAGATATTGAAAATAATATTGAAAAATTCAAAAAAATTGATTGGACTAAAATAGCATTTTTGTCAACCAATTCCGCTTATAATTTACGGACATCGCAAATTGAAAAGGCGTTTGAAATTTAGAATCTATTTAACAATCTTTTTGAATTTTTCATAAGGAATTTGACACGCCGCGGAGACGTCTTTCATTTTAATCATTTCTTCAAGTTCTACCTCTTTAACAGATTTATATATAATTGAACCTATATTTTCAATAAGAGTACCTTTTTTTTCATATTGTAATTCTTTTGATTTTTCTATAATTAGTTTTTTATGTTCTTGAGATAATTTTAGATTATTTTTAATAATATTAACGTATCTATCAATACTCTTATCAATTGTGCTAAGATCCTGAACTGTTATTTCAAGTTGTTGTAAATAATTATTAAGGTTTTTTAGTCCTTTTGTAAAATTTTTTTTATCGATCTCGATAACATTACAAATATCATTTGGTAAGATTAACAAATTATTCATTTTACACGTTAAGTAAATGGTTGCCGCAAATAGGCCTAATCTTGGAAGTCCACGATTAATTCTAATATAACGAATTTTGAAATAGAAATGTTTTACCGATTCAAAAATCCTTTTTCCAAGTTTCAATGTATTGCAATATCTCTGTAATTGCATAAATGTAATGTATAACGACCTCTCGTTATGTGGCATTGAGATCCAAGTATGAACCTTTTTAAGACGAAAATCCGCATCGTTTTTTGGATTTTTCATAAACGTTGCCTGACTTGACTCTTTCATATATTTATCTATTACAACGTGTTGAGAATTTGCATCACCCACATAATCACCTGTTTTATTGAATTTAGACACATTTTCAGCATTAGATATAATATTCATATTAAGTACTGTACCACAAGAAGGACAAAGTGTCATACATTCAAACAGTTCTCCATATTTTTGACATTTGTTACAAAAAGGAATTTCGTTTGGTAATTCAGTAACTGTCTTATCATCATTAAGAGAAAATGATTGAATTAATTCTTCAAAGTCCTCCATGTTTTATTTCTATTTTCTGTCAAAATATTATATTATTTTTCAAAACATTTTTTGTTTTTTTATTAGGAATTTAGATCGATAATTACATACTTTGATTCATTATTCCGAAAATCCCAAAGAAATTTTTTATTTTTGTAAATTTTTTTGTACATAGTCGTTTCAATGTTGTTTCCTATTTTTATATTATTTTCATTACATACCTTTTTACACATAGGTTCGACAATTCCATATTGATTAAAAACGTATTTTACATTGTTTCTCTTCAACCAAAATAAAAGAGCATTCTCAGTAGAATGAATTAATATTACACATTTCCCAATAGTTTTTACAAAATGAACGATGTAATTCCAAAAAGTTGTACCAAAGCCTTTATTCTTTTCATAAGAACAAAACCATAAAATTTCAATACAATCTATATGAACATTCAACACACAAAATCCCCTTATCCCTTCATAGTCTTCATAATATACTACAATAGGGACACGCTTATAATTTATTAAATTTATGTTACTACATAAATTTTCAAAAAGTTTGCAATAACTTTCGCCGAAAATTTCACAGAATTTGTGTGTTAGGGAAACATTAGAATTTGAATGTAATATTTTCAAATTTGTGTAAATATTATTGATATGATTGTTATATTCAATTCGTAAATTGTCAATTTTCTTCATTTATACTTTTGTACTTTTATACAAATTGAATGAAAAAAATCAAAACATTTTTCAAAAATGTATAAGGAAATGTCTATACGAATTCTGTATTTGCTGAATCATCTTCTGTATTTGCTAAATCATCTATAAATTCAATTTATGGTTCTGGTTCTGGCTCTGGCTCTGGTTCTGCAGGATTAATTAATAAATTGTGACCAAGAATATCTTCATTATTATAAATTACTTGTATAGATAATGGTTCGAAATAATTTAAAACTGTCAAAGTAACTGGAACATCATAGAAATCATAAACATTTCCATCAATCGCTGTTTTTGTTGTATTTATGACACTTCCTGTATATGTTAATGAGGATGTTCCATCATTATTTAATATTGCGATTGCTATTTGCTCTGTACTATTTAAAATATATTGTGAACCAGATTGGACCATGTATTTTAAGTTGGGATTATAATTATTTATTTGTTGGGTATTTGAATTTATTATTTTCAAATTATCAAAAACACCAGATATAATTTTGACATCATTGTCACTGAATTCATCTAATTGTTCGGTAGTTTCATTCAAAGAAACTGTATCAGATTCAGGTTCAGGTTCTGGTTCTGGTTCAGATTCTGGTTCTGGTTCTGGTTCAGGTTCAGGTTCAGGCTCAGGCTCAGGTTCAGGCTCAGGTTCAGGTGCAGCTAAAACGGCGACTTCTGTCAAACTCTCTGTATTAGCCGAATCATCTATGACCGCTGTCGTAGAAGCCGTATTGGAAAATGTAGCATTACCAATCCGGTCTCCATCAAATCTAAAATAATCCTTTCCCAATGATATTACAGAAGATGAAACACGAACATTATCATTAGTATTCAATAGCTCAATTGTGAGACCAAGTGCTCTATCTTGATTAGTAATACGATTATATAACACTACTGATTCTATATCATATTTTGAAAAATAGTTGTTAAAATTTATACCAAAATTATTACCAACTGCCTGGTTACTCGTACCAAATGCTGAATGATATATTGTCCCTTTATCACTAGCAGTAGTAGAGAACGTACCATCATTTATATAATCCAATACATAATCATTACTCCATTGACCCGCAGTAGTAAATAAGGTGTTTTCAGAATATAAGTTTGAAGCCTTATTATCTCCATTGATAAACATTTGTAGTTCTTGGAATTGAAGGTGATTAGGATTAGAAGTACGCATCACACGAACCTTCGTGAACAAGTAATCCAATGTACCTAAATCCGCAACTTCTGTTAAAGTTTCAGTGTTTGACGAATCGTTTATGATCGCTGTCGTAGAAGCTGTGTTGGAAAATGAAGCGTTGCCAATCTGGTCTCCATCAAATCTAAAATAATCCTTTATTTGTGTTGTTTCATTGGTGACTAACACAACTTCATCATTTGAATTCAAGAGTTCCATTCTTATACCGACAATTCTGTCTCTATTACTGGGACGTTCGTTATATAATACAATGGATTCAAGATCATGTGTTGATACATCTGTATTCAAATCGATACCGAAATTATCACCAATTCCTGCTCCAGAAGGATGCGAAGCGAAAGGCGACGTTCCAATGACAGTATTATTATTTATTCTATTTACAGAAGCAGCCCCATGTGGTTGTGTTGTAAAAGCACTTGCTCCATTTTCCCTCGCTATATTTTCTCCATCCACCCAAACTTGTAATTCGTCAATAAAAAATCGATCATCAGCAGCTCCCGAAGTAGAAGTTCTTGTAAACCGAACTTTTCGGAACGTAAGGAATGGTTCTGGCTCAGGCTCGGGCTCGGGCTCGGGCTCAGGTTCGGGCTCGGGTTCGGGCTCAGGCTCAGGTTCTGGTTCTGGTTCAGGTGGTAATTGATTCATTGCCCTTTTATATGTTATAAAATCGGCAAATTCTAAAACATTGTCAGGAATATTTCCACTTTCAAATTGTTTTCTCACTTGCTGATTTTTTCTTGAATTTATGAATAATTCCATATGTTATTATATTCAAATTATATAAAAATTTCCTTATAATTTTTTGAAAAATGTTTTCAAAAAATTTATATGTTTTGTGAATGATATGATGTTTCAAATTCAGTATGTTTATTTCAGTGATACAAACGTTAAAACTATGGGGTATTTTAATAATTTAAATGATGTAAGGAAAAAAATTGAAGAAATTATAGGTGACGATATTATCATACACTTTGATTGTAGGAAAGGTGTAAATAATTTAAAATTAGACAATTATGGTGTATATATGTGGATAAATGAAAATATTAATCACCAAGATTCGAAAAGACTTTATATATCAAAATTTGAAAGAAATTCTGAAATTCCTTAAAAGGGGTTAAAGGAAAAAATCACGAAAAATCGTTATAAAGAAAAAAACTCTCACATCATTATCAAAAAAGAATTCAATTGAATTTTCATTGCGTTCAAACTTATGTTCTTTTAACTCTTTATAACAATTCAACCATTGTTTATTTAATTTATTGATTAGATTTTTATATTTTAGATCTGTTATTCTATTAAGTATATACTCAAAATTATCAAAATTAGGGAAACACATATCCCTTTTTTTAATGTTGTCACATACACATCTAATACGTAATCTCTCAATTTCTTGCGATGTCAAATCCATTATAATAGTTTAAAATACATATTTTTTTTGAAAAAAAACGCACAATAAGTGCGTAAGGATTATATAATCACAAATCAATCATAATAGACGATAGCAATGTGACGATTCCCTTTTCTTGAAGTTGGTCATAATCTTTTTGCATATCGTCGATGTCAATAAATAGATCTTCGAAGATGAAATTTTTTAGAAGCAATTCAAAAGTACCTCCCGAATCTAGAAATTCACGATACGTTCGTGAATATTTGTACTTATCATAAGCAAGAGTTCCTTTTGAATTATTAGTACGGAAACGCAGAATATCGTAATCGAGAATAGATTCGTAGCTGAAGATCAATCGTAGTAGTTCAATCTCATCGGTAGAAAGGTCACGCATTTTGTATATATTTTTTATTTGTTTAACACTACAAAATATCATAAAATTTTTGAAAACATTTTTAGAAATATTATAAGGGTTTTAGTTTCATAATGAATATTTCAAGTATTTTATATAAAATTCCTTATAGAGGTTTATAAGTTTGTGAAGAACACAAATCTAAAATTATTATGTGTGTTTAATTTAATAATGCTTTTTAAATTTTGTAAGAAAAATCCTAAAACTATTGCGTTAATTGTTTTTGTATTATTATTATGTATCGTTATTATATATACAACAATTATGAAACCCAAAGAATCTTTCTCCAATCCAACAAATGAGATAAAATCACAAAAAGAGATTGATGCTGCTATTAAGAAATACGATTATGTGTTGATTAAATTTCATGCGCCTTGGTGCGGTTTTTGTAAAAAAATCGAACCAATATGGCAAAAAATAATTAAAGAATTTGACGAAAAAACTTTAAAAAATGGTAAATCGATAAAACTTATTTCGTTAGACAGCGAAGCTCATCAAAGACTTGCGAAAAAACACGGAATTAGGGGGTTTCCAACATTGAAACTTTTTAAGAAAAAGAAAATTATTGAATATGAAAATAAAAACACTTATGTAGAAATTTCAAAATTTATCAAGAACCTTCAATAGGAGTTTTTTGTAAAAATGATGAAAAAACGACCTTGAAACTGTATATTATGTCACAACAAATTTACTTGAAGAAATGAGTTATGTGCCCGAGTTTGTGGCACTTTACGAGATTGAGCCTTATATTATCTTGACATTAGATAACGAAACTATTCGTGTTGCTGTCAAAGATTATTGTGAAGGTGGTGAGAAAAGGTATGCAATTGTAAAGATATTTGGACCAATTGAAAATTGGGATACTTCGAGAGTGACTGATATGTCTAAACTATTTCGTTGTTGTTATAAGTTTAATGAAGACATTTCAAAATGGGATACTTCTAAAGTGACTAATATGAGTGAAATATTCTGTCATGCTAACACTTTCAATCAAGATATTTCTGGATGGAATACGTCTAATGTGATTGATATGAGTTCTATGTTCAATAGTGCTATAAGATTCAATCAACCTGTAGGGGATTGGGCTACTTCTAAAGTGACTAATATGAAATATATGTTCGATGATGCTCATAGGTTTAATCAACCTATCAATAAATGGGATGTTTCTAAAGTGAACAATATGAGGTCTATGTTTTGTAGTGCTTGGGAGTTCAATCAATCAATTGGTGATTGGGATGTTTCTAAAGTGACTGATATGGAACTTATGTTCGCTGAAGCTTGTAATTTTAATCAAGATATTTCTGGATGGAATACTTCTAAATTGACTACTGATATGGAAGATATATTCTATTGGGCTGATATGTTCGATCCTGAAAATGCTCCTTGGTATCACGAGTAGATTTTGAAGAACAGTTAGGTTTTTTACTTTTGAATTGATTATATTTACAAATGTCATTAAAATTCCTTTTATTTTTTCAAAAATATTTCTAAAAAAAACATATAAAAATAACGTGATTGAAAGTTTTTAAGTTTTTACAACAAAACATGATGAAATATAGTGTTCAGATTCTCAAAAATATTCTTATCGATATTCTCAAGTCTAATGACGTTTCAATTGATGACCATTATTTTCCTATTCTCGATTATGTAGCTCACCTTGCAAATTTCCAGTGTGACTCCAACAATTTTCATATGATTTCTTGGAAACATACTTGTTCAGTTTATCTTGAAAGTTTCATGAGTGAGGACATCTCTGAAAAAGTTACTAAGAAATTTGTCGAAGAATCTGAAAAACTTGTACCTCAAATTGAGACGGTTCTTGACATTCCCGAAGGTGAAGGCGAGATTCTGTGTAATGTAGAGTTCAAGCTTGCATACGGCGGTAAGATCCTTCTGAATACAACTCACTTCCACGTTCGTCGCGGCCGCATTTATGGTCTTCTCGGCCACAATGGTTGCGGCAAGTCCACGCTAATGCGTGCTATCTCTTCGGGTGCTCTCTCTGGTTTCCCTGGTGCTGAGGAACTAATGAAACTTCGTGCTTGTTTTGTGGATCACGATATTGATGGCTCCGACGCAAATACACCAACAATTGACTTCTGTCTCAATGAACTCATTCTTGCTCAGCTTGGTCGTGAAAAAATTCACGAGAAACTTCTTGAAATGGAATTTACAGAAGAGTTGATTCAGAAGCCTATATGCAACCTGTCGGGTGGGTGGAAGATGAAGCTTGCTCTTGCTCGTGCGATGCTATTGAATGCGGACCTTCTTCTTCTCGACGAGCCCACAAATCATCTTGATGTTCAGAAGCAGGCGTGGCTTTGTGACTTCCTTACAGGAGAAGCTTGTAAGGATGTAACAACTCTTGTTGTTTCTCACGATTCCAAGTTCCTCAATAAGGTTCTATCAGATGTAATTCATTACGAAAATATGCGTCTTAAGCGCTACACAGGTAATTTGGATCAGTTTGTTGAACAGTGTCCTATGGCCAAGGCTTATTTCAACATTCAGGATACAGAAATGAAGTTTACTTTTCCAGTACCTGGCCCTCTCGAAGGAGTCAAATCGAAGACAAAAGCAATTATTCAGGCTAAGAATATTAACTTCACCTACCCAAGTGCTACTAAACCTACTTTTGAGAATGTGTCCTGTCAGCTTTCACAGGCATCCCGCGTTGCGTGTATTGGACCTAATGGTGCAGGAAAATCGACACTTATCAAGGTTCTAGTAGGTGAAACGAAGCCCGACCCCGGTTGTGCGGAAGTTTATCGTCATCAGAATTGTCGTATTGCATATGTAGCTCAGCATGCTTTCCATCATATCGAACAACATCTTGAAATGTCTCCGGTTGAATATATTCAGTGGCGTTTTTCTGGTGGGCTTGATAAGGAACAGCAAATGATGGAAGCGTCTCAGATGACCGATGAAGAAAAAGCGAAACTTAATCAGACATTTATCGTATATCTTAAGGAATTGGCGGCTGAATTAGATGAAGCGGGCAACGCAACAGGCGAACGCCAGATCATCTTTGATAAGCTCGAGCCTCTTCCCGCAGGTCAGAAGCCACCTCCTGTTGACCCAACAAATGGCATATTCTCAGATTCCATCAGAAAAATTAAACATCTTGTAGGTCGTCGCTCTCGCCATGGTTCTTATGAATATGAAGTGAAATGGGCTGATGTGTCTGGTAAGTCGCTTGAAGATACAAAAAATCTTTATCTTCCAAAGGTAGTTCTTGAGTCCAACGGGTTCTTTAAATTAATGAAACAGGTTGATGATAAAATTGCGGCCGAATCTGGTAATGCTAAACCACTCACGACAAAATGTATTCAGAAACATCTTGATGATTTCGGTCTTCATGAAGAGTTTGGAACATACGGTAAGATGAAAAATCTTTCGGGTGGACAGAAGGTTAAGTGTGTTATTGGGGCTTCGATGTGGTTCTGTCCTCATCTTGTTGTATTGGACGAACCTACAAATTACCTTGACCGCGACTCTCTTGGAGCACTTTCAGCTGCTATTAAGGAGTTTGAAGGAGGTGTATTGATGATTTCGCACAATGCCGAATTTTTTGGCGATATTGCTCCTGAAATTTGGGAAGTTTCCGGTGATGGTTCGGTTAAAATTTCTGGTGCGGAATGGATGGAAGCTGTGAAGGCTAAGGAATTGGCCGAAGCTAAAGCTAAAAAGAATTCGGCTCCTACACAGGAGGAAGATAAATTTGATGCTCTTGGTAATAAGATCGAGACAAAGGTTGTTTCAGCAGATATTGATAGAAAATATGTTAAGACACTTTCTAAACGACTTAAAGAGCTTAAAGACCGTCTAAAAAAGGGAGATGCCAGTGTTGAAGACGAGATTTTTGAACTTGAAGATAAGCTTGACGCAGCAAATGAAATTCTTAAAAAAGAAAAAGATGCCGCAAAAGCAGAAAAAGATACTTTAAAAAATATAAAGAAAAAATCAAAAAAGTAAAAAAACCTTTTTATTCCTTTTTGTGGTCCGAAGACTCGTCTTTTGGTTTTTATTTGGTTTTTATTTTTTGAACCTCCTTGTGAGGTTAAAGTCAATCTTGTCTTAATTAATAGGAATATTAATGGTGCGTCCATTTGCATCAAAATTACAAGACGCTCCATTTCCGACATAATACTTGACAACATTTCCAATGGAAATGATAGGGACGTTGCTCATATAAGCATACACACCATCATGTGTTAGAACCTCAAAAGAAACTCCATCAAGGTCGTTACGATTCTTGTGCAACTTGTAAAGGTGCACACGGCATGTTGTATTCCCAGAAAATCGCAAAGATGCGCGATCTGGTTCAGAGCATGAAATATCAGGAACAGCGTTCGCGTAGCAAACCTCACCAGTATCAAAACGCATAATACGATCTCCGAAATCACGAGGATCAAAGAGTCTTGTAGAAAACATCTTTTTAGGAAATTTATTAGTAATTTGACTTTTTGTTTTTGATTGAAATATATTATAATTTTCAGGGTCGTTTTTCAAACATTTTTATTTTTTGGAAAAAAACCTATTTGAAAATAGGAACATATACGTCTTATTGTAAATGTTTTTCATATTTGGGTATTTAGCACCCGCTAAAAATACCTCGCTTGTCGGTAACATTGCGCATATCCCAATCGCCAATATTCCTATTGAAGAGATAAGCACGACGAAACATTTCATACATGCTCTTGACATTAGCAATATTCCAACAGGAAATATCTTGGTTGAAACTCTCTGCGGAATCAAACATTCCTAGCATATTAACAACCTTAGAAACATCCCAATTTCCAATAGGTTGATTGAAGTGCGAAGCACCATGAAACATATCTTGCATTGTAGTAACTTTCGACGTATCCCAACAAGAAATATCGGAATTGAAATTGCTACGATTATGGAAAAGGTGGCTCATACTTGTAACCTCGCTGACATCCCAAGACCCGATTGGGCCATACTTCTTTTCAACCTTAGTTGGATTGATAAACCACTTCGAAATAACATGGCGAAGCGTGTCATTCGAGAACTTGTAACCAATACGAGACTTGGAATTAGAGCAACCCATTATAATCGCAACGTGTTTTATTTTAACTAAAATATATTATAATTTTCAGGGTCTATTTTTTAACATTTTGTAATTTTAAAAAAGTCCGGCGTCACCTTGAACGAAATATAAAGCAGCAACAAATGAACCTAATCCCATCACATAAACATGAATCCAATGAGCGGGACAGTTTGATATACCAATCATAGATGCAAGTTTACAATGGGTTGAATGTGAAAATAATCCCCAAAATAATGCGTTTATCAATAAAAACACAATAAGAATTTTTTTAAAAGCACTTTTAGTTTTTTCCATTGTATAATTACAACATATATAATTTTCTACTGCGTCGTTTTTTACAATTTTATTTATATAATCTTAATATAATATACTAATATAACAATGTCAGACGTGTCTTTACTTTTCTATTCAAACAAATGTCAAAATTGTAAAAAAATAGTTCACCAAATAAATCAAACGCCTGTTCGAAACAGTATTCGTTTCGTGTGTATTGACGAACCAAAAATTAGAAGTAAATTACCGAGTTTTATAAAAAGTGTACCGACACTTGTAATAGGGAAAACGAATCAGATTCACGTTGGTAATAATATATTAGGCTATCTGAAAATGATGAGCTTACAACAAGTGAATAAAGAGAAAAAACAGCCGGATGTACGAACAAAACATGTGAGCACTCCTACTGAATCTGTTGGACCTGCTTCATTCTCAATGAGCGAAATGGGTGGGTCTTATAGTGATAATTACAGTTTTGTAGACATCGATTGTGGCTCACAGGGAAACGGGGGTACATCAATGGCTCACAGTTTTGATTTTATTTCACAAAGAAATTTTTCTGCACACCAAAATGAGAACGTTCAGAACGTTTCCAACTATGGTTCTATTGAAAAGCCAGAAAATGCAAAAGTTGACGAATTATCTAAAAAAATGGAAGAAATGATGAATAAAAGATCAATAGACGTCCCCCAAACTCCGATGCGGCAGTAGACTACTATTCGTAAACTTCAACAATTCTTTTCACAAAATTAGAACGTTTTATATCATCTTTTTCAAATTCGATTAAACTTATACCATCTTGAAACATTTTCCAATAGTAAGCATTATAATGTAAATACAATTTTCGCGTTAAATCCGTTAATCCGTCTATATCATTAGTTAGGTCGCTTTGGTCTTTATCTCCAGTTATAATAATTTTAGAATTTTTACCTAATCGGGTTAGCAACATCTTCATTTGCGATGGTGAACTATTCTGCATTTCATCCGCAAGAATAATTGTATTATCGAGTGTAAGACCTCTCATGAAACCTAATGGAATAAACTCGATTTTATTTTGGCAGCATGCATGTTTTTTCAAATAGTTTGTCATAGATTTAGAATAAGGTAGAATTTTGTCATTAATATCACCAGGTAAGTAGCCTATTTCTTCATTTTCAACCGTAACTAATGGTTTTGTTAATATCAATTTTTCATATTTTTTATTATGTATCATTTCAACCGCCGTTTCAGTAGCAATCCAAGTCTTTCCTGTTCCCGCGTACCCATTACAGATTATACAATCTAATTCTTTATTCATAATATCCTTTTTGTATTTAATTTGTCTCGATGTTAAAATATTTTCAAATGAATTTACAATTCCAAAAAGTAAAAAAAATAAATTCATATATGATATAATATATAAAATTTAGGATTTATTTTTGTCTTTGGAAAATAAATGAACGATTAAGGAATGAGAAATCCTGTTCTTTTTGTGTAAGTATATGTGTATTTGTATTTTCATGCGATTGAAATTGTTCACCTTCATAAAATGTCTTAAAATTGTCGGTAGAAACTTCTTCTAAACCGATTGATTCTAATTTTTCCTTCATAAAATCAAAATTAACAAGATATTCTGGAATTGTATTCCCAATAGAATTTACTAATACATCAATCTGTTTTCCAAGATATATTTTATCATCAAAGTTGTGTTTTTTCTTTGTTGTGATTCGTAGAATAATATCATCATCGTCTTTATTATTGATTTCATATTTTTTATTGGTTCCAAGATACTCAAGAATCTTTTTACTATCATAACAACATCCAATAAGAAGTCCGCCTGGTTTCAAGTTATTTGTAATATTTGAAAGAAATGTGTCAAATGTTTTTTGATTTTCAAACATATAATGTATGGAAAACATAACCGAAATACAATCAAATGTTTGTTCATTAGAGAAAATTCCTTGATTTTTGTTTTTGGCTATATCTTTGTATTCGCCTTTGAAAGTTTTTGGGTCTGCGAAATTTTCTGTTCCGTTTCCAACTAAAAATGTAATTTTTTCTCTAATTCTTTTCTCATTAATACCATCTTTATGCAAAATGTTATTTAACCGGACATATGCTCCATCTTTACCATTCTCGATATTATCATATGATAAATCAATTCCAACAACACTGTCAAAATATTCAAGATAATTCTTAGAATCACCCCCCTTACCAGAACCAATATCAAGTAATCTTAATTTTTTGTTTTTCAATTTATCTTTTACACCAGCAAAAAGTTTCTTTTTAACTTTAAGACGATGAAACGCACGAATATTCTTATCTGCGTCTCTTTGTTTGGTTAACTGTTTTCCATATTCTTCCTTTACAGAATAATAAATTTTTTGATTCTCATCAATTTCTTTAATTATACTGTTTTTGTTAGTTATGTTTTCATATGTAATTGGATCATGATTTGTAACGTTCAGTGACTGCCAAATGTCAAGCGATACCGAATATTCATTCGGTACATCTTTATCACTTCTAACACGTATTGGAACCCAACGAAGTGTTTCTGAGTCATAAATACATTCAATTATAGCATCTTTCTTAATTTCCTTTGAATAATCTTTTGAATACGATTTCAAACCCTGATCAGACTTTTCACAAAACATCTTACCATCCTCTATTTCAATCTCAATCTTACCGGCATTATCATTAGTAGGATTAAATGGTTTAAAATTATGTAATTCACCTGGTTTCATAGGAGAATCGATTCCATTTATAAAATCTTTATATGAAATTGGATGATAAACTTGCAGATTTGGATTATTTGATGCTTTTAGTAATAAGTCAAACACTCTATATTTTTTTATGATCGATGTGTCGTTTTCTTTAATAATTTTTGAAACTTCTTTTGATTTTGAACCAAGTTTAAAATCGATTGATAGAAAGTCACTATTCTTCCATTTGAATGCTTTATGAATGTTGTTTCCTTTTGCTTTTTGTATATTTTCGAGTGTATCATTACTTGTAAAGATCAAACCATCGATATCGTATTTGGTATCAAAGAGTTTATTTTTGGAGTTATCGTGAATGTTATCAATATTTATATCTAAAAATTCTTTTTTCATAATTTTAAAATACTTATCTTCTGTTAAATTTTTACTATCAATAATTTGATCAATCAAATCTTTTCTTTCATAAAAGTTTTTGGTAGATATATCGTTATTTGCATAAAGTAATATATCAAATACAACAAAATCATTAATTAAATTTTTCAAATTATCTTCTATGACATACTCTCCATCAAATATAATCCCTTTTAATTTCTTATCAAATTTTATATTCGTATATTGAGGTAGTTCTTCGGATTTTGTAAATAAATATAAATCTCCTTTTTCATCAATATAACCGTGTGTCCGCACTCCATCTGTTTTTGATGTTACGTTATACGCAGCCATAAGAGGTTTATCGGTAATTTTACCATTATTGAAATCATCGTTGACACTTTTGTTGATATTTAGTTCTTCGATTAGTCCATAATAACGTTCTTTTGTTAGTGTCATAGGTGTTATTTGTTTTTTAAATACTTTTGTTCTATCAAATTTATCTTTGACATTTTTTAATTGTTCAAAATCAATTGTGTATTTTGTATTTCTTATAGAATTAATAAGTGTAAATTTGAGAATTTTATTCAAATCATCAATATCTCCGTTGGTTTCAATATACGCATTTTTGTGAAATTTTATAGACATTTTATGAACATTTGATGTTTTGTTTGTTTTCATAATTTTAACTAATTCATCAACATTTTCAAATTTCTTTGTACTGGAACATTCGATAATAAAGTTTTGGTGGCTATATTTGTGTACAGATGATAACGAATACTTTTTCAAACTTGAAACATACGTTTTCTTGAAATCTACGTCATCAATTTGCACAGTCTTATATTTCTGATTTAAAATTTGAAGATTGTGTCTCTCATCAGTAATAGAGTCTGTTGTGAGTTTGATAATAGATACTGCGTTTTCAGGTAATTCTGAAAGATTTGATAACTTTTTTGACACATTTAAAAAGGACTTAATATAGAAATCACCACGAATCGACACCAAATAATCACCACACTTAATGTCAAGAGTATTGGAACCAAACTCTACTTTTTTTAGATTGATATTTTTAGAATTATCACAACGATCTAGTAGTCGTATCATCTCTTTTTTATTAAACTCCGCATTATCTTTTACAGTATAATCTTTGATACCAATATTACCATTGTATTCAATTTTAAAAATACTGTCATTGTCATCGAAATTTTTCAGTGATTCGAGAATGTGCTCGTAATTGATATCGGTGAAATAATTCATTCTTATTATATAATTATATATTTTTTGTATTTTATTTTACATAACATTTTTAAAAATTTAATAAGGGATTTTTTGGTGTGTTTGTAAATTATCAAAGTTTATATTTTTTTCCTAATAAAATTTCTAAAAATGTTCTGTAAAAAAACATATAAAAACAAGACGCAAAACAATTTCAAGTATTTACAAAATGAATAATCAAAAATTATTTGGAGGTTCTCATATTTCCCACCTTAAAACAGATGAAACGGCTGAATTTATCAAACATTTTCAAAAGGAGACAAACATTACATTGCCTGAAAAAAACATTTCAAATTCAATTACACTGAATTCAGGTAACATTAACAAACTTCAAACGGGTGCTTTTGCACTTGCTATTCCAGATGACTTGAAAATATACGTATATTTTACTAATTATAAAGGAAACAATCGTGCGTTCATTATCTGTCGCAAAATTGAAGGTGGTTTCGTTTTACCAAAAACACTAATTATGAATGTTGACCAGCGTTGTGACCCAGAAATTTTCAAAGGGACATTATTGGAAGCAACACGTGTTTACGCAAACGACGGACGTTTCTTTATTTTAGTTAATGATATTATTCTTTATTGTGGTATTGATGTTACAAAAGAGCCGTTTATTACTAGGCTTGAAAATGTTTGTATTTTTCTAAATGAAAATTTTTATGAAAATTTTAGAATTTTTCCATTTAGAATGCAGGTGGTAACACCTTTCGATCGTCTACGCTTAATTTCTCAGAGGATTTCCAATCTTCCTTACAAAATCTCACACATCACGTTTGTGTCTCAAAATTCAAAAGGTGTCAAGCTGTTGTTGCCTTATGTAATTTAAACAGTGAGAGATTCAAAATTCGTTTCAGTGCCGTAGCCGAGAACGTTGAAAGCAGACGCATCCTCCGAAGCAATTTCAAGAGGGCGACGCTCAAGATCAGGGGTGATGGTCGAGTTTAAGAAAGGCGATACGTTATCTGTAGGATTGGCTGGTTCCGAACGAATCTGAAGATTAGCATTGCGAAGCGAGTTTCCAACCGAGTTAATACCAACGTGGAAACCCGCGTCGAGAAAGCTCTGATCCATGTTGCCATCAATTACAGGGTTCGCGTCAGCCCAGTTGGAACCATCCTCGTTCTTGGGAAGAAGTTCCGAGGGTTTTACGGCTGTTTTAGCAACAGGCGATTCAACAACAAGGTTGGATGAATCATCATTTGAAAGGAATTCCGACTCAATTTCGTCCTTGTTGAGAGCAACAGGTGTGTTTTTAGGTTTGATCTGTGTGCCTACAGGAGGAACATCGAGTTCAACACGGGAATCCGAATTTTCTGTAATACCATCAAAAGTTTCTACACGGATTTTTTTCTGTTTAATAAGGACTGAGACTATTACTACCGCGGCAATAACAACCGCGAGCAGAACAAGCGCTTTTAAGTTTTTAAGAATTTTAACCATAATTGATTTATATAATTATTACATATATAAAATTTAGAAACAGAAGATAATGACATATCAAAAAATTACAAGAAAATAGTAGTATTTACATATGATCTTTTATGAAATTGGCACACATATAAAAATTTTAATTATAGAGTATGTTGAAGATAAATATGGCCTTATTAGGACAGAGTATATTTTTACCCTAATGTGTCGAACAACCTTAAAAATTTCATATAAAAATATGATGTTAGATAATTTCAATATATGAAAGTTTTTATAGATTATCGTGAAAAATCATTAATTGAGTGTTATGGCGATGAGTGTGATACAGAGTGTCTTGCCATTGGTGATATACAGCTTCGTGAGGATGATATGAATATCCTAATAATTGAACGTAAAACGATCAGTGATCTAAAATCAAGTTTGAAAGATGGGCGTTTTAGCGAACAAAAGGCAAGGATTTTATCAAGTGATTTTCTAAAGAAAATATATATCTTTGAAGGGCAAATTGATGAAGAATTCAAAAATATTTATGACCAAATTTGTATTCGTCTTCTATTAAAGTATAACATTTTTGTTATAAAATCTGATTCCGTTTCACATACAGCAAAATTAATTAAAACTCTGCTTGATAAATGTGTTAAAGATAAATCTTATTTTGAGACTGGTGCAACAGAAATAAATTATATTGACACGGTTAAAATTCAAAAGAAATCCAATCTAACAAAAGAAAATTGCTTTATATTACAGTTAGCACAGATTCCATTAGTAAGCAAGAAACTTGCGACAACAATAGCTAACCACTACACTACATTTACAGAACTGATAGAAGCTCTACATACAGATATTGATGAATTTCTAAATAAAATTAAAAATGATAATGTGAAAATAGGTAAAAAAACGATACAGTCTTTACTTGACTATTTGAAATAACAATTTCAATCAAGATGTCGGAAAGTGAGAAGAATGCCAAGAAAGATAAAAAGGGTTTTCAAGGGACTAAAGAAGCAAATTTGGCTTTCGCATCAAGACCTACGTCAGAATAAGCGAAGAATGCCAAAACTTTAAGGTTCTTGAAGATTGTAACAAGTTTTTCAGTTTGATTTGTGTCAATAAGAGTTTTGGCAATTTCTTGAATTTTACCTATAACACCTGAAGCAATTTTGCGATCTTTTTCAGGAATAGAGGAAAAGTCGTCGTACATGCAGAAAAATTTGAAGTCATTTTTAAGGATACTCTTTACAAATACGTCTTTTAGGAAATATTGCTGAAAAATACTGATAATTGTCCGAGGCGTGACGCGAGTAATTTCAAGGAAATTTTCGAGCTGAGACAATTCAGATTTCATACCAATGTCCATTTTCTTCAAGTCGCCGATGAAAGAAAAGAGCACCTGGTTAAACTTCGACAAATTAGAAGACGACATATTTATTAATTCTTATTAATTCTATAATTTTATATTTTTATATGTTTTTTGACGCACATATTATTTTTTTCAAATCTAAGCAACAAATTTTTCAAGAATGTAAAAAGTTCCATGAAAAAGAAGCACAAGAGCACTTACGAAGTATGTGCTAATTACAGTTGAAACCATAACCATATTAAAAGGCGTGTAAATATTTACTTTTTTTTGATAATTGTCAAGCTGATTGTCTAGAAATTCGAGCTTTTCTTTCGTATTCATAAGTTTAAAATCAATATCGATTTCATTTTCATAAACATCATCATAGTCATTTTCTTTAGAAATACAGGAACGTTTGTTGGAAAGTGCCTTATTTGGAAGTTTTCTTTTCTTATCAAGTTTCATATACGATACTTTGGAGGTGTTGTGAAATTCGGCAGAAAATGGTACGACGTCTTTCTTCTTTGGAAAACAAATTTTGAGAAACATTTTTGTAAATCTTAAAACTTAGTTGTAGTCTTATTTTTATATGTTTAAAAAAGTTTGAAAAGTGCGTTTAAATACCTGTTTGAAGTTTTGTTGAACTTATGTTGAAGTTATTTTCGATAAACGGTAGTTATAATTTTTTTTATAACAGAAAACAAGAATTTATAAAAAAGTGCGTTTTTTAAGTTTGTTTTTATATTATTAGCTGATTATTTTTATAGTTTGAATAGCTATATGAAGTCAACTATACTTTTCTGTATTTTATGTTTATCGAACGCGTTTTGTCCCAAAGCAGAATATCATAATGTAATCAAAAGAAATTTAGTTGAAAATAAATATGACATACATAGTTTTATTCCAGATGTGGAAAGACGTAATTTAATGAATCTTGTATTATTATTTGGTGGTTTAATACCTTCTATTTCGGCTTTAGCCGTTCCTTATATTTTATTTTTCATACCAAAAGGGACGACAT
>Ga0257110_1000106_pt1 | contig 44152 bp, 70 predicted proteins | sample LP_taG_7_FD_190184 | JGI IMG/M metagenome (GOLD analysis project Ga0257110, IMG submission 190184) | Marine microbial communities from Northeast Subartic Pacific Ocean, Canada - LP_J_2015_P26_10m | ecosystem: Environmental > Aquatic > Marine > Oceanic | place: Canada: Northeast Subartic Pacific...
TACCTACTTCTCTAGCTTGGACTTTTACTATATGATGCTTTCCTGTATGCTTTATAAAAAATCTATAGTTAGTAAAATCTTCACCTCGCCATCTTTCCTTTTCAAAATGAAATTGATACTCCAAACCAGGTATAGCAGATGAAGGTGCACCAAATGTTAATTGATTTTCGGTACCATCATAGTAATTTTTTGGCTTTCTTTCATAATTAAATCTTGCTAACTTTCTAATACCAAAACCGTATCTATAATCAAATGGATAAACTGGAGTATTATCAACAACATCAGGAATTGAGTATATACTACCGTCTGGGTTGGTTCGTAAAAAATATGTAGGCTCAGATGCCTCAATAGAATTGTTTATATCCCCTCCGCCATAGATAGTACCATACTTTAAAAAGTCTTGGTATAAATTTGAAAAGAAAGAATCATTTTGAGCACTCAGATTAGTTGGTATTAACATAACTAATCCAATTAAAATGCTAATTAGGTGTTTCATAAAGTTAGAACTATTTTTAGTATTTATTTTAAAGATCAGGATTTTTTGAGAGAAATTTCTTAAATCTTTACAAAAACAAAAAAGACTGGCATAAACCAGTCCTTAATGTAATATTTACTATTTAAAGTTATTTACTATTCACTATGTACAACAGACCCTGACGGTATATTAGTATTAGCCGGAATACTAACGCCTTCATGAACAGTTACATTATCTCCTATTGTTACACCATCACCAATGTTACAATTAATATCAATAATAGATCCAGCCCCAATATAAACTTGGTCTCCTATTATAGTACCTGGTCTAACTAATGAACAGCAGCCTAATACTAGACCATCTCCTACAGTAACACCATCCAGGTTATTACACCCTTTAAATAATTGATGCATTATAGTACCACTTAAATATTTAGACTGCGCGCCAATTCTTTCTTTACCATCTTCTAAAGCAATGACCCATTCGTTATCACTTCCTGCTTGTGAGTAATTACTTTGATCATATACCCCATACTCTCCTACTTTAAGTAATGATGTAATTTTTGTAGTCCACCCTGTAGGTAAACCGCTATCGTTTGTTCCGTAAATGTTTAACATATCCTTTGTTGATTTTTTTTATATATTTTCAGTAGAGTAATTTATTTCTAAATCTCCTGCTGTAGTATCAGAAACCCAATAAGGTGGTGGTGAGGTAACGCTTTGTAGGTAAATGCCTTCGGTTGGTTTATCTTGTATCTCACCGTAAAATTCAGCCAATTCTTCTTCGGTCATAGATTCAATCATATCATTTAAAACCTCATCTAATGCATGTGATTCATCAAACTCTTCTGTTCCTTTGGTATACAAAACACCATGAGTAGTAATATCTCTGCGCTTTTCCTTAACATATAATAAACTACTTCCTACTAATTCAGCATTTAAAAACCCATCTACATAAATTTCTTTTATTGCATTATATGGAAGTTCGCTTGGAATTAATTCTTGGTATAAGTCTGATTGAGCTGAGATGATTTTTGCCACATACGCTTTAGTGAATTGAACATCATACTCAGAAGCTTTACCGTTTAGTGTAATTGTTTTTACTTTTGCCATTGTTGATTGATTTAATAAAAAAGGAAGACGATGCGAAAGGATTTGAGAATACCTTTATTAACGAAAGCTGCTTTATATTAGACTACCACTATTTGGACTGCCGTCCTATTACTTAATTAAACCGGCCGAGGTTCAATCATCGTAATTGATTATCATAATCTTCAAGTGTACCTTACGCCACATACTCTTTGCGTTGTTCAGTCATTAACCAGGATTCAGCGGTTTGCTTACCTGGAAGTCTTTGCAAAATCTCTGTTAGATTTTTAATGCGTTAAACCTTTAGCTCTGGTGATTAACCAGTTCTGAATTTCTCATTTGAGATATCAGTGAACCATCGTCCTAGCCAAGTGCCTTATTCCCTTTTGCTCAGGAATTTTTCAGCAACGCATCTACACATAATTGGAATAATCATTTAGGAGCTACCTAAAGTTTTCCGTTCTGTGCCTTCCCATAATGTTAAAGAACTTATTAATCCGTTTGGATTTATTATTATATACTCAGTTTGAAAATAGTTTCACTTATATTAAAATATTTTCAACCGGTGAACCAGACAGGATTCGAACCTGTGACCGTCTGCTTAGAAGGCAGATGCTCTATCCAACTGAGCTACTGGTCCAAATGATTTATTCTAACTCCCCGTTACTCCATGCTTCATAAATTATTTCCATAATACCTGTTTCAGTATCAGCTTCTTCCCATCCAGTAGATTCGTTCCATGTAAAAAATTCTGTGCTCTTTGGTGTTTCAGCAATTCTTACTGATAGGTTTTCGCCATTTACTTCAAGATCGTATTCATTAGTGGTTGCCCACCATACTTCATCTTTACTTTTTACATCAATTGTATTTTCCATAATTAAATTGACTTTAGAGATTCATCTTGTGAAGAAATAGTTTGGTCATAATATCTTTCTCCGCACATTGCGTCTTTGTATTGTTCTGCCCAATCAGGTCTAATTGAATATCCATTATAAACTACACCAATAATTCTACCTTTTTCCAATTTGTCTCTGAATACTGGAAGTACTACACCTTTACGGTCAGTCTTTCCTTCTGGGTGTGGTACACATGCCATAGGTTTAATCCATGAAACTTTGTCTCCTACTTTGAATTCTGTTTTTGTCATTTTTATTTATTTAAAGATTAGTACCGCTGGGCGGAGTCGAACCGCCACGGGCTTTCAGCCCAACAGATTTTAAGTCTGTCATGTCTACCAATTCCATCACAACGGCATTCGATTTTACTTCTTATTCTTAGGGTTTATTGTATTCTTATTAAACATAATTGAAAATAGTACATTCAATCCGAAGGCTTGCCAAAATCCAATAGGATTAACAGCATCTATAGCCGGTACGAGGCATTCATTCCAAAGCCATTGTGAAGGCCATGCAAGAAGTAATGCCAATACAATCGCTCCTAGTATAAGTAAAAAGGCGAATGCGAAGGGTGCGGTAATTTTATTCATATTTGTTATATTGTTTATAGTATAATTATAACAGGTTAGAAAGAATTCTGAAAGTGTTTCAGTAAAAAATTTTAATGTGGAGAATGTAGGAGTCGAACCTACGACCTCTTGCGTGCAAGGCAAGCGCTCTAGCCAACTGAGCTAATCCCCCATATCATCATCACCTTTAAAAATACCATATAGAAACATTAACAAAAAGAATGGCCATGCTATAAACCAAAAGATCCTTTCAAAGTTAGTAGGCTCATCCATATCTAATTCTCGGTAAAGAACATCAAAGCAAAACCCACACAACACACCAATGCTTATGTATATAAAAATCCAATTACTTAGCATTAACTAATTCTTTGATTTGTTTATCATCTACATTACCAATCTTCTTACCTTTAATTTCACCATCTTCAAAATACATAAGGGTTGGAATACTTCTAATATTGTATTCTTTAGCAATATCAGATTCTTCATCTACATTACAAAAGATAACTTTTATATCTGGATTATCAGTATCAAATTTTTCAATTCTAGGTTTCATCATTTTACATGGCCCACACCAGGAAGCCCAAAAGTCTACAAGTACCCTAGGTCCATTAAAATCTTCTTTAGTCATAATAAATTTTGTTTCTATATTTATACAGGCGGATCAAGAGGTACTGCTTGGTACAATTGACTTCCTAGTATTAAATTAGTTGTAACATCAGGAATTCCTTTCCCAACATAAGGTTCAAGTTTTTGCATAGCCTCAGTAATATCCTTAGCTATAATATTGATTTGTTTTTGTGTACCGTTATCAAGATAGTCACATTCATAGATGAGGTGATCTTTAATCTTAGAAGTTTCTATTACTTCAATACTAAGAACAATTGTTTGCCTTTCAATATTGTTTAACGAATTAATTAGATCGTTTTTCTTTCTGTGATATTTCTTCTTTAACATATTAATTTATTTCTTATTAGGGAATCTGCCATAATTACCCATGCCATCATAGTCATGAATATCGTGATCAGGATAATTCTCTTCTTTTTGTTTTTTGCTTGAATAAAATATATTCCAAACTAACAAAGCCACATATATGCTAAAGATAATCCCTCCTATTATGAACATTCCTATATTCATCTAATTCTTCTTTGTCTTATTGCAATTGAAAATAGTAATATTGTTCCAGCCCAATGAGCTGAATATTGAGCCTCTGCGGTATAACCACATATTCCTAAACCTATTGAGTAGCACATACAAGTAAATGCTATAATAATAGGATACCATTGACGGATAAAATTCTTCATATTAATTGTTGTTTATTATTATATTGTAAATTTAATTTTAGTTTACGGTCGGCCGAGAGAGATTTGAACTCTCATGTAACCAATTACTCTTTCTACAAGGTATAAGCTTGAGGAGATACCGGCCGATGCTTTAGTTAACCTATAGCGGTTACTATAACAGAAGAGTCTATCGCAGTAAACTCTCCGCCGTCAAATATCTGACAGTAGGTTAAACTACCTTTTTGTTTGTTCACCATGAAGGTATTGTATCTGGTGTTAGTAGAGATAGTAAACACGGAGCCAGGGAGGAGGCGCCACAATTTGTAATGGTTACCCTTAATGGGTTCTTTGATCGTCCAGTCTTTAATGTTTCTTGACATGGTTTTTTAATTAAAAAGTTTTATAAAAAATGTAGGGTTGTTTTCTGAGTTCTTAGAGGTTCGGCACATTTTCTAATGGCGGTCGCACATTCGCACATAGAGCACATGGTTCCATTAGAATATTGAGTTAGCCCATGAAGTATCAAAATCAAAAATATTGCAAAACATCACAGCAAAAGCAAAGCCAAGGGTTAGTAGTAAAACTCCAATCGCCATGTTAGCCACACAGTATCCACAGAAGTTAGCTATATTGTTCAGCTTTCGTTGATTCATTCTTTTCATCTTCATTAGTTTTTGATTCGCAAATTATTTCGCAGTTATTTCCAGTAAATTGGATGCCAACAACGTTGCCACCCCTTTCGGTAATTCCTTCCATAAATTTGTTTAGATCAAAAGACCTAAAAAAGAATCCACCTTCAGCTCGGCCATCAAAGCCATCTTTCCAAAAAATTATATCTTTAAATTTATTTTCCATTATTAATTATTATATAGTTCCATCTTGAGATTGTTTAAATACATTCCCTAATTTTTTTTCTGCCTTGATCTTAGCCACATCTTCCTCTAAATCATCATAACCTTCAATATAATCCGGATCACTAACAGGAATATACTCTGAATAATCTATATGGACCATAGAGGGACAAACCTTTGGAATAACGAACGCGGTAAACTCAAACCCAGCGCCGAACTGTGGTTGTCGTTCTCTCGCATGCTTAAAGGTATTATTAGTAAATCCGAGTGGCGTCGCATTACCGTAGTATGTCGCGTTTAATCCATCAGCCTCGTAATGACCACCAGACTCGCCGCAGTGGCAGGTCTTGGTAGTGTACGATAGACTGAAAGTATCTTTGCAAGTATTACAGTATAGTAGCTTCATGATTACTTAGAAAAAAGTGTTTTGTAAATTTTGAGTACCAGTAGACCTGCAAGGATTACAGTTAGATATTGAGCACAGCAGCTGATTGCGGATAAGGACTCCGCAATGGATGCTAGAGCATCTGCTTGGTCGGTATGATTACTTAAGAATTCGTTCATAGGTAAATTTGTTATTGTTATTATAATAAAAATATAACAAGTACTAGAAGTATCTGAAAGTTTTTACTAGCTCTTTTTTTACAGGATGAAAAAATTTCTGGACTAGACATGATCCGAATAGACATAGTAATTGGATCACATTCTAGATACTAGCAAAAATTCTGGCTGGAAATTTTATGTGGGCCCAAACTCATGAGCCAGTTTGACCTAAAAAGCATCAAGTGAATTTTACTCTTGAAGGGTATTATTCTCTAAGGGTACTATGACTACCACAATAGCTATCCAGGACCATCCATGTCAATAGCTAGTACTACCACTACTACAGGTACAATAGGTACTACTACAACAATAGACCACCATTAGCTAACCATGTACTACCACTACCATTAGCTACTACTAGGGCTATTACCGTTAAATTGCCTGTACAGGTCCCTATAGGGCTATATACTGCTCTAGACTGGTAGACCGCTATTTAATGGATTTCCTAATAGATCGTGCCCTAATGGTTGTTTTGGAGCTGTTGGGCGGTTTTGACAATGCTGTGAATTAGCTGCTCTGTGGAGGACTATCTCCTGTAGGGCCGATATATCACCATATAGGCTAAATAGTGTGTCTAGAAGGTGCTCTAGAGTGCTATTAGTGTGTATATATGTGAAATAATGGGCTATATATGGGCTCTAGAGGGCCGTTCTAGAGGCTATGGCTAGCAGGACCTAGATATAATGCCCTAAATGTGGGTAATTTTCACACTAAAATAGGCATTTTTACTTGGCTGGTCTAGAGCCCATTCTAGAGGTGTGAGTTTTGTGTGAAATTTAAGCACTAAAAAGGGCAGCCTAGTCTGAAATACAGATTTGTGGCTGCCCTATAACCTTTGGGAGAAAAACGGAAATTTGAAACCCTTCGGTTTAGTTCATAATCAATTGATAGATTTATGCTTCTCCTCTTACCATTGCAGATTCAGAGGTAGATAGTAATTGTTTGTTAGCGAATGGATTGATATCCAATACACCTTCAGTATCATATTGCTTTTTACAAAGTATGTTACCAGCGGTTACCATTAGATTCCCCATTTTACCTTCGTTAATATTATACTTAGTATCATTAGAGGCAAAATTGGTCATACCATTTACTACATCCCAAACAGACATACCAGATTTAGCATTTTTCATTTGAGCCTTTGTAAAGGTATTTGGATCGGCACCTAGAGTAGAATAAGCCTTGAATGCTCTTTCTACCGGAATGTACCTTTGAATATAATCGTAATCTACAGTCTTATCCAAAGATAGTAGGCTAGAAGCAGCTCTCTGCATTTCCGATAAACTAGCGTCAGTATTATGAGCCTTTTTAATATTATCGGCTAATCCCACTGGTTGGAAATTAGTAGAGGCCATTCTAATCATATGTTCATTAAACTCATTGATGTTTTTATCGTTGAGGTTATGTAATCCATAGTTTTCAGCGAATGCCGTTGAGGTCATACCATTTGCACAAATTAACCTTTCCAAATAAGGCGATACTTCTAATCCCCTTGTTGGCGTATTTCTGAATGTTACACCAGTATTAAATACTTCGTTAGTCATTCCTGGTACATTAAACATTCCTTGTGGAGATACGCAGTTAATTTGAGTTCCACCATATTGAGAAGATCCCATATGAGTTACACCTAAATTATATTGATCGATATACCTTGAGGCAAAATCGATAAATGATTCTTGGCTAATAGAAGCATACCCTGCAGGTAGAATATCAGTAATCTTTCTACTATTAGGATCCACCAATAATGTTACCGTTTGTTCGTTCCTTGATGATTTAGCAGATTTCATCATAGTAATTAATTGTCTTAGACCGTCATTACCGAATCCATCAGAAAACCTTTTAGCGAATGCTTTAGGAATCCTTAGCCTACCAAGTAATTTACCGAATGCTTTATCCGTTACTTCAATTTTAACACCATCCACATCAATATGATTGTTATCAATTACATTGAATTCTGATAGAGTAATTTCTTTTCTCATTAATTGGTTATTAATGGCTTCTGCTTTTTTAACGTCGAATGCAGATTGACTTAAGGTTGTAATACTTTTCATAATTGTTATCCGTTTTTTAAATTTTTATATAATATAAATATAATCAATATTGTTGGGAATTGAAAATTTTTCTAGGTCTTTTTTCACAAAGTTATTAACAATTCCCTTTCTTTATTTATTCAGTTGTTACCTCATCCTTTAAACCGAATAGTTTGTCAAATTCAAGGCCATCCTTTTTGACCATTTCCTTTTCTTTCTTTTTCAATTGTTTTAGAGATTCAGATTTTTTGAACCTTTCAGTATCATATGTTACATCTCCAGTTGCAGCAAGATTGAAGAACATTTGTTTTCCAACGTGACCTCTTCGGTTTTTACTAAATACCACATACCTTTCATCCTGAGTAATTTGATCAACGAATCTGATTTCCATCATACCGGTTGTCATATGCTTTAGTTTATTAGATCCTACGAATGTACCTCCTTTATTTACTTGTTGTATATTAAGGAACGATGTATACTTCTTACCTTTATTCTGTCCAAGGTTTTGTTGATACATTAAATCCAATAACCATTTCTCTGCTCTATTCCTTGTCATTTTATCAGCTTCTTGGATAGTGGCTTGTAGTTCAATAAATGAGTCGATCAATACAACATCGTATCCATCATTTAGTACTTCTTCCAATATAGCTTTTGGAGATTCATCATCAGCGATTTCTTGTGGAAAGAATATATCCAGGTCTCCAAATTTAGGGTACCTATCCACATATAGTTTCAGATCCACTGGCGACATTTCTGCTGATATAAATAGTACCTTAGATCCGCTCTTTTTTGCATTAGCGATTATATCCAGAGTAACGGTAGATTTACCAACTCCAGGATCCCCTACTACCATCCAGTTAGTTGCCTTTGGTACACCACCATCGATTGAGAATAAACCGTCAAGTGGAGTATTAGTTTTATGAGCATCGAATAGCCCTTTTGCGAATTTGACGTTTGATATTTTCGTCAGCCTATTGTTTAGTTTAGATACTCCCATTACTTAGATTGGTTTTTAGATTCAACTTCTTTTACTTTTTCAACCATTTCGTTGAATCTATCAACAGCGTTAAATCCTTTTACCGCCATTCCTTTTAGGAGGTTGCCTTGTAGGTCTTTGATCATTAGTAGATCTCCGTTCAGTTCTACTTTGTACTTTGTTAGTGTTTTTACCATTTTTCCGTTTTTTTAATTTTTATTATAATATAAATATAATCAATTTTATTGGGATTTGAAAACTTTTCCTAGACTTTTTTCAAGAAGTTATTAACAATCCCATGTTAATAACCTAGGCCATAATATTAACTTTTAGTAATTGTAGCCTGGCGGTCCATGAACCATTCCAGTTTCTTAGTAAAGAACTTGATGTTATCCAGGTCCAATGAGTCTACCGCCATACTCAGTTGAGCTTGGTAGTATTCAATCTTCGGTATGTATCCATTCGAATACCGGTTAGTACGAGGTTCAGCATTGTAGTAGTACTTTGACATATTGTATAGTTTTACGGTTTTTAATATTATAATATAAATATAACACAATTTCTTGGGATAAAAAAATATTTGGGCAGTTATTTTCTAAAAGTTATTAACAATTTGTAATTACTCTTAGCGTGCTACAGCGTATTTCCTATCTACTGTACATCCACTATACTAGACTGTACATCCACTATTTACCTAGGCCTAGGAGGGTCGTATTTCAGGTGGTAAACTAGAGACACGCTTCACAGCCGGATTTGGTTTTTGACCACTGACATGGGTAACTAAGGCTCTTGTCAGTTGATTACTTTGAGTACTTTGAGTGAAAATAGCGGTATTACATAGATTTAGGGTAAAAAACGGCTAGTATATATTAGACTCCTCTGGATCGTAGTACTAAAAGCCAGATATTAGCAATCAGACCTCCGGTACGGAATAACTGATAGTCTAATGATAACTACCCTGGATACGACTATTCTATGCTAGTACTGGTATACGCGATTATTAATAGTATTACGATAGTTGAGTTGATTACTATATAGGTATTTGAGTTGTTTGAGACTTAGAGGATACTAGGGTTCTTGCTCTTTATATAGTATTTTGCGAAAAGCTGGTTAGTTACTTAAAGGTTTAAATTCCATTCATCATTCCAGTAGATTTGAGTTATTTGCTGGTTATAGTGGTTGTAATGGTTTTTCATGTTCGTTTGGTTTTAGTGTGCCTATGTGCTGACCTTTGATTACTTTGATTGTTATTCTATTAAACTGAAAGTATCTTATTGACCGCCTCTTTTCTTAGAAGTTCTAACAGGAGTTGTAGATCTGGTTGGAGTAGAAGGTCTATTGATAGTTGGCCTAGAATTATTACGTGGCCTGCTATTATTAATTACTGGAGGTCTTGTATTGTTTACCGGTGGTCTAACATTGTTATTAGGTCTTGTTCTAATTATTACAGGTTTTGTTCTTATCGTAGGTTTATTAGAATTAATACTTGGTCTTGGATTAGTTCTTGGTCTTGTAGTGTTTCTATTAGAATCTATTGTTGATTGTATTATTGAAGCTTGGCTTATTCTATTGTTGTTTGACATTCCTCTTCTTCCATATACATTACCTAGCCATTGAGTTCTTGGACCATAAATGTGGTTATAATATGGATAGTTATTTTGATAGCTCCACCAGTAATTAGTATTCCAATTTCCATAGTAAGGATACTGATTCCATGAGTTCCAATATCCTACATTGTTGTTAAATCCGTTATGCCAATTCCACTGCCAATTCATCCAATAATCATGTGGACTATTCCATCCAAATCTATATAGTCTATTATAGAAAAATTGATTATGAAAAAAGCTATAATTTTGTTGCTGTAAGAATGCGTAATAATCGTTAGCAAAGTTCCAATCAGTTCTTAACTTCCATCTTAATTGACTTACTGAATTTATCTCTTCAACTACATAACCTTCAGACCTTAAAGTATCCACATAACCTGCTGTATTTAATGTATTATACCGAAAGTTAACTCCACATGAATTTACTGTTAATGTTAAGACTATTATGCAGATTAATTTAAGTAAGTTTTTCATAGAGTTTATATTGTATGTTTATGCTAAGAGATCGCCAAAGTTATACTTTGGTTGCCATTGATCTTTATGTTTTTCAATGACATCTTCCCATTGCTTTCTTAGCTTTGCAAGCCTTGGGCTATATTGTGTTGTTGGAGTCCAGCCTTTCTTTAAACCATCTCTCCAGTTTGCAACTCTAATTTCTACCTTATCAATAGCTTTAGGTTTCTTAGGGTCGTTACCATACCCAGCTGTATTCATTTCATTTAGAGTTTGGATATATTTCATTATGCTGCTTTTGACAATTCTTTATCTAAAGTTTTGATTTCTTTAGCATCTTTTTGTTGTAATTGTTTTAATACCTTTGACATTTCAGTATCGGCAAGTTTTATAGTAGCATCGTTAGCCCTCATTCTAATTTCTAACTTTACCTTATTTACATATTTAGTTAGTTTATCACTTTCTTGACCGATTACATCCATTTTAGAAATAATGATTTCTTCTTTATTCTTTAATGCTTTTATCTTTGCTGCCTTTGCCTTATCAGAAACATCTACCTTTGATTGATCAGATGAATAATCAGAGCCTTTTGATTTTACCTCATCTCTAAAAGAATCTATTTGATCTTCTTCAATCTCTAGTTTTGTTAACTCTACTTTTACTTTAAATAATTCTTCACCTAGCTTATTTAATTCATTTTTCTTTTTAGGATTAGAAAACAATCCTCTTATAAAGGAAAAAAGACCTTCGTTTAATATTTCAGATAATTCATCATGGCTTATCTTACCTTCAAGGATTTCATAAGTGTCATTAATTAATAATGCATTATGTTGAAACTTTTCAAATGTTGGAATATGACCCATTAGTATTTGTTATTTGTTTATATATTTATTGAGGTCAGTCAATAATTCATTTGCTGTGTAATACCATCCTTCAAATGTAATACCGTCATTAACTTCATGCTTTGTTAAATACCAAAGCTTCTCCTCTTCTAAATATTGTATATGCCAGCCTTTCATATTGCGTGTTCATTAAACCAATTAAAACCGTGTTCTTTTTCTTTAAGATATTCAGCAAGTGATAATGTAGGTTTCCATTGTGGGAATGCTTTTCTAAATTTTGAAGAGTTTATTGCGTATGCACGGTCATGACCTAATCTATCATCCACATATTTAAATTTAATATCTTTATTTAATACTTTACCTATTGCTTTTACAATATCAATATTTTCCCATCTATCATCTGAACCGATATTCCATACTCCTTTATGTGTTGATTCCATTAAAAGTAAAATAGCTTTAGTATTATCTTCAACATGAATCCATTCTCTTATCTGTTTGCCATCACCGTACACAGGTATTTCTTTATCTGCCTTAATAGATTTTTGTATAGTAGGTAAAAACTTTTCTTCGTATTGGTCTATTCCAAAATTATTACAGGTTCTTGTGATAATGTATGGAAAATCAAATGTTCTACCTGCAGCTTCTACTAATAAATCAGATGCAGCCTTTGAAGCAGAATAATATGATGAACCTTTTAATGTCATATCTTCTCTAGCAATAGCACCGCCACCATAATCATCCATATCCCCATAAACCTCATCTGTAGAAATATGAATAAACTTTTTTAGATTTTTATTTTTCCTAGCAACCTCAATTAAATTAAATGTACCTTGTATGTTACTGTGTATAAAAGGATTTCCATTTTTAATAGAATTATCAACATGACTCTCTGCTGCAAAATGTACTAAATAATCATATTCACCTAGGTCATCTTCTGTAATATCACAAATGTCTTTGTTAATCCATTTATTTTTTAATGATTTTACATTATTTTTATTTGCTGCATAGCTCATATTATCAACAATCACTACTTCATAATCGGTTTTATTGTTTAATAGATTTATAAAAGAAGATCCTATAAACCCAAAACCACCTGTTACGATTACCTTTATTTTAGTATTATTCTTCATATGTTATTGCCTTTTTATATTTGTCACAGTTCATTCTAACATCTTTAGGCATCCACCCTGGTGCTTTATCTTTTTCAACATTAGTGTTAGTTATTAATGCTAAGTCATACATAGATTTTTGTTCGGTTCCTACATTATAAATTCCTTCAGCTTTTGATTTAATTAAATCAATAATATTTTTAGCTACATTATCTACATAATCAAAATTACCTAGCATATCATCATAAGCTAATTCATAAGGAAATGGTTTAGGTTTATGACCACATCTAATAATTAAATAATCTTCAGACTTTAGTTCAATATAACCATCAGCTAAAAGTTTTGTGTAAGAGTACCAATTTTCTGCATGTACTGGAACTTCTTCTTCACTTGCAACATGGTTCGTATTTGCATAAACATAATCGGTTGATATATGAACAAGTTTTTTATTGTTTTCTCTACACCAATCAGTTAATCGACTAACAGCTTTAAAATTTATATTCCAATGTGTTTCTTTTTTCTTATCATAAGTATCAGTATGAGCAATACAATTTACAATTATATCATAATCTTTAATAAACCTATAACATGAAGTTACATCTTTAAAATCAAAATCATGAGTACTTCTACTGATACAATCCCAGTTAGATAATTTTACTATTTCTTTACCTAAAAGCCCATTTCCAATTACTACTACTTTCATTTTCCTAATTTATCTTTATCTGATATTATAAGTTTTTTATTACCAATTATTATATTTACCATATCTTTGATTTCCTTCACCTTATTCCATACTAAACTATGTTCTGTGCTTGGGCTGTATTCACCTTTTACTAAATACGTAAATATAGTATTAGGTTCTAACGTTAAATACCCATGAGCATAATCTTCTCCTACTGTTAATGGATCTGATGATGAATCTAAATTATAAAATTCTACCTTTAAAGTTTTGAGATTGTAAAGTATATCAATAACAGATCCTTGAATTACCTTAACGCATTTAATTTGAGCCGGTTTTGTTTGCCAATGCAGTCCTCTAAATGTATATGCATTTTCATTAGTTACAATATTTACCTGGTCCCAACCGTTTACATCATAAGGCATAAATGTTCCACGAGAATCTTTAAATTGCTTTATGCTCATTTCTTATCTTTTAAAACATCAGGGTTTTGTTTCATAGTCATCCTTGTTATCATATTCTTTAATTTAGTTGTTGACCAACCGTGACTTCTTGTTGTATAAACTACCTCAATAGGTAAATGATCTCCCGTAAATCTTTTTCCAATATAATCATCTCCTAAAATTCTAACATCAGGTTTATAAAATTCTATAAGATTAAGTAACTCTTCTTCTGTTTGGTATGTAACAACTTCATCAACGTCTTCTAATGCCATTAAAGTTTTATATCTTTCATATAATGGTATTACCGGTTTGTATTTAGTATATCTAGTTTCTGAAGGATCTGCGTGTAAAAATACCATAAAATAGTCACATTCCTTTTTAGCAGCTTCAAATGTATAAATATACCCAGGATGAATTAAATCGAAATTTCCTGCAGTAAATCCTATTTTGCCTTTATTTTGATCCATTTGTTTTATTTTATTAATATTATTTTCTCTTTATTACTTCGTCTATTATTCCATATTTCTTAGCTTCATCTGCACTTAACCAAAAATCTCTAGTTGAATCAGACGCTACTTGTTTTGCAGTCTTACCACAATACTCTCCTAATAATTTAAATAAAGTACTATTAACCTTTTTCCATTCCTTCATATCAATTTCAGCATCTTGGATATTTCCACTAAACCCTCCTGATGATTGATGTAACATTGTTTTAGAATGTCTTAATGAACTTCTCTTACCTTTTGTACCGGCTCCTAATAACACAGATCCCATCGATGCAGCCATTCCTGTATTTACTGTTCTAATATCTGATTTAATATAATCCATAACATCAACCATAGACAAGCCTGATTTTACAGATCCGCCTGGAGAATCAATATGCATCGTAATATCTTTATTTTCTACTGAATCTAAAAACATTAACTGTGCTTGAACTACAGTAGACATACCATCGTTAACCGGCCCTGCAACCCAAAGAACTCTATCCATCATTAACCTTGAGAATATATCCATCTGTGTTGCTCTTAATTCTCTCTCCTCTAAAATATAAGGAGTCATTGAGTTTTCGATATGCTTTTCATAATAGTTTAATGTTGATGAACTAACATTATGATCGCTCATTGCATATTTTTGAAATTCTTTTCCGTAATTCATTTGCTTTTAAAGTATTTAATTATTATATGTGCAGACTTATAATTCGTAGCCAAAGGTATTCTATGAACATCGCATAATCTCATTAACATTGCAATATCAACATCATGAGGGTGCTTATCTAGTGGATCTCTAAAAAATATAACTGCATCCATTTCACCACGAGTAACCATTGCACCAATCTCTGCATCTCCACCTAGAGGTCCGCTGTTTAAACATTCAACTTTTAAACCAGCATTTTCAATCATACCTCCTGTTGTTCCTGTTGCTACTAATTCAACATCCTTTCTTTTAAAAAAATCTAATCTTTTCATAACAAAGGCAACCATATCTGCCTTCTTACCATCATGTGCTACTAAAGCTATTCTCATACATTTATTATTTGTTGGCAACGTTCATAATCTTCTTTCTCTTCATAATAATCTAAAATTACCTTTTGACTTTCATGATTAATAGGTAACCAAAATTTATCTCCTAGGTCATCATAATTGATTTCTCCTATAAATAATTTATATGCATTATCATATGATTGTTTTATATCCATATTTTATTATTTGTATGGATCACTCCCATCAGTATCAAAAAAGAACATTTGCCAAAGTCTTCCATTAGCAATACTATCACCAAAATAACCCATAGATGAATGGACACAGTGTCCATCGAATATTACCATTCTATTATAAACATTTCCAAAGGTGTCCACATCTTCAAATCTTGTACCATCACAAAATGTTTTACCGTTACCTACAACTTCTTCAACTGGGATTTTTAAGTCTTCCATATCGTACATCTTATTAGTTTTATTTCTAACAAATTTTGTACCCATATCTACTGGTGCATCAGGAGTTAAGAAAACCATCGCTGCCCATTTCTGTGAATCTGCATGATATACTTGTGGTGGCATGCCAAACAGATCACCAAACCCAGATTGAAACACTCCGCAAATCGAATATGTTTCTGCCCAATGTGTAATTTTCTTACCCATAATAGATTCAATCTTTTCTTTAACACCATCAAAGATAAATTGCTTTCTTGTTCTCCAACCAACTCCACCATGACCTTCACCCCAATACATTTGCCCTAATGCATATTCTCTTACTAGGTCTGGGTCTTCATAAAAATTATCAATTATCCAAGCCCTTTGCTTATCACTTTCTGCTGCTTTAAAATTATTTGTAGTCACAACACCCCAATCACTATCAGGGGCACTATCATTTTCTTTAATCATTTCTTTCTTTTAATTTTTTACTAATAATTTCTTGTCCTTTTTCTAAACTTTCTAATGCATCATCAATATACTTTGAATATTCTTTATCCAATTTATATACTGGGTGATGAATAATATAATTTACAATAAAGTCGTGAAATAGTTCTGTTCTATCATTAGCTTCTTTTAAGTTATCTATACTAGGCTTTAGCTCTTTTCTTATCATGGTTACCTTTTATCACATTTAGTATTAATCTTAACCATGTATTTCCTCTATACCTTTTCTTTCCTTCTACATTAAGTAGATACTTTGTTTTTGTTTTCATATTTTAATTTTAATTATTAACCTGCGTTCTCGTTTGGGTCTTCATTAGGTGGTGGTGCTGGTGAAATTAGTGTAGTGCTTAATACACCTAAATTATCTACTTCTATTTCATAGACTGCTCCATTTGGTGAAGTTAACTGCATACTAGGATTTCCAATAGTACCTTGTGTACCAGTTTCTCCTTGAGTACCAGTTTCTCCTTGAATTCCTTGAATTCCTTGAATTCCCTGAAGACTACTAGGACTTCCTATGTTTAGTTTAATTTTATCAACAGAATTACCACTCTGCCCTAAAATAGATGGCCATACACTATATTGCTTCCATTTATTACCGAAAGGTTCGCTCATTTTCCTTGTTTGATTTTATTTATTTCATGTAATTTATGCTCAGAATCAATCCAATTATTATGGACATAATCCCATAAGCTTAAATTATTTAAAAAAGGATGAGGTTGACCCTTTGCCCATCTCATTGCCTTTTGAAACCCACTAGGTGAGTATTCAAATTTAGAAATATTATTATATCTTGGAGTAAACCATTTTCTTAGAATTCTTAACATTATTTTTTGTTTGTTTTTTCTAAGGTCTCTATAGTTTTTAAAATAGCATCAGCTTCTGCGTATTTTTGATCACTCTCTTTTCTGTTTATCTTAGATAACTTATAAGACTCATTCATTAAAGACTCATAAGTTTCTTGGAGTTTTTCTACTTGTGTTTTCTTTTTAAATAATCCGAACATATAATAGTTTGTTTATTATTATATGGAAATTATCTAAAAGGTTTAAGAAAATTAAATAGAGAGTATAAATACTATCACCATAATAGTTACATAAAGAACTGAACTTATGTCATAAGGTTTTTGTTGTTCCATATATTATTTATGGCAAAAATCTCTAATGGTTTTCATTTTCAATATTAACTTATTGTTAACAAATTGTTAATCGCAAACTCCATAATTTGATAAAAAAGTAAGCAAATCTTCTGCTCCTACAATTCCATCTCCATCAAAATCACCTTCACATTCTACTTGAATACATGAGGCATAGTTAGGGTGTTCTGTTAATAAAGGAAATACATATCCATCCCCATTTAAAACAAAGGCGGTACCTATATCTGCGCAAAAGATTATAGTATAACCACCTGCCGGTAAACCGAAATAATTATTACTACCATAACAGTCTTGATATTGAAAGTTGGTCCATTTCTCAGCACCAACCGAAGTAAAGACATGTTGGTTACATTGGGCTACCGTGTAAAAAGGTAAAACAAATAATAAGGCTATGAGTAAGTTTTTCATATTATCTAAATATTGTTATATGGCCATTCTCTTCAATAATTTCAGGAGAATCAGATTTCCTACCTTTTAGTTGATAAAAGTAAACTCCGTCCTGTGCATAATAAGATCCACCATTTATGCTGCCATCCCAATAAGGATAAGAATCAAAGTCATCGCCATAACCACTATAAATTAAAGTACCCCACCTATTAAAGATTTTAAATTCTACATTTATCCAACATTCCAATTCATACATTAATTTCCATACATCATTCATTCCATCGTTGTTTGGTGTAAATGTATTAGGTACATAAATACTCCCTTCACCTAAACAAGGATAACCTGGATCATCTTCACAAGGTAAACCGGTTACACAATCAACCCACACCTCTTCTATTATATACTCAGTAATTGTATCTGTAATATAAATGTAATTATCCACCACTACATCAACATAAGTCGTATCAAATATGAAATTATCTATATAAAGTGTATCTGTTTCGGTGATAAATAGTGTATCTATTATGTATTCCGTCATATAAAGGGTGTCAGTGAGGTAAAGTGTATCTGTCAGATATATCGTATCAGTTAAAAATTCTGTAACCAGAAGAGTGTCTATGGTTTCAACATAAACCGTGTCTGTTAAATATTCGGTTATGTAAAGAGTATCCGTTTCATAAATTGTATCAGTTACATAAAGAGTATCAGTTATACAAGGATCATAACAAACAGCTATTCTATTATCATCTATATTAATATCAGGATATGTCTGTGTCTGATTAAAACTATTACCAACAGTCCATCCGTTATCTGGAAAATCATCAACACCTGCAGTTTGAGAAAGATTAATCTGCCATATTACTACTTCCCAACAATACCCCTCAAGAGGAGTGGCTAAAATACACTCCCAAGCAAATGGTGGGTTTAAATTAATAGTTGCGGTTGTGCCAGTTTCCCACCCTCCCCAATTTGTAACATTTGAATATGACCAACCTGGATGAAATGTTGTTGAAGTACAATCTGTATTTTCTCCTAAGTCTTCTCCAGTGATTTCGTTTACATAATGAATCCCAAATACAAGATGAGATACATTTTCATTATTATTTACAGAACTAGATCCATTATCATCACAACTATTACCATCCCACTGTGTGTACTCATTACATCCACAATTCTCTGCATTAGAAAATTCAACCACAAAAGAATGTACATCATCTGTTGTAGCGGGTGGAGTTTGGCTTATGAGGGTTAAATCACAGGTTTGTGTATAAGCACTTGTAACTAGAAAAAGCCCTAGGAAGGCCATCATTAAATGTTTCATTAATCAATAAATTATTTTAGGTTACTCCGCGTTCAGAGTTATTTGGATAGCATATCCCACATAGCAGGATACTCTTCTTTGAAGTCTTCACCATAAGTTTCTTGCCAGATTCTAGCAATTTCTCTTGGATCTCTTATCTTTCTTTGTCTTATGATTTTAGCAACACCAGGATATTTAGTTGAAAACTTTTCTCCGTATGCCTTTTTCCACATAGCTTCCATATCTTCTTCAATATGGTCAGTGTGTTTATATTTTCCATCAGATGCTTCAGTCCCATCTCTTTCAGATGATTCATTTACAGCTTTACTAAAAGTTTTCCAACTATTAACTGGTTGTCTGTTTACTTTAATTTTACCGGTATAAGTATCAAAATAAATTTCAGCACCGTTATAAGTTAAATCTAATACAAGTGTATCATAACCTTTACCTATTGCCGTTCCTCCTCTTATTCCTAGCCCAGCTTTTTCTGCCCACCTAGCAAGTTGCTTTACATCTCTAAGAACTCCTCTCTCTTTTGCAAACTTTTCAATGTTACTAGGAATTTGTGCAGCCTCAGTAACTTCTGTATCAAATGATTCTAAAACTTTACTATTCTTTTCAATGTATGATAAGACAGCAGGTGTTTGTTTAATCATTATACCTTTAAAGGTTGGTTTATCAAAATATTGTGGACCTTGTGATGATCTACTTGCATATTTGTTCTTTAGAGAAAAATGATCGGCAAATACTCCACCAGGTAAATTATAAATAATAGTTCCTTTAGGAAGTGTTACATTTGAAAAGTTTCCAATTGTAGCACCTTTAGCATCTTTCTTTAATTCATATTTTCTATCTTCTAATGATTGTGTAAAACCAGCCTTTGTACCTGAAACTGGTGTTGATCTTAGTTCATTAACCGATTCTTTAACAAATACAATAAAAGATTCTCCTGCTGAATTAGGATCTTCTAATTCTTTAAAATCTATATTGTTTTTCTTTAGAATCTTTTTAGCATCATCCCATTGGTGTGATACATAAGAATAAAGAATAACTGTATTTTCATCTTCAGTATTAACACCAGCCTTTTTCCAAATCTTTTTAGTATCATCATCAGCATCATCAAGCCAATTAATTTCAGAACCTTTTTTCTCTAAATCCTTTAATGCTTTATTTGCATCAGGTGCTTTACCTTCATTGATTGATTCAGCCAACCCAACAATCTCTGATGGGTAAACTTCGATTCCATTTGTTAATTCATATTTAAAACTTCCTGTTATTTTATTTTTCGTTCTTTTCTTAATAACAGCCTCCTCAGTATTTTTAGATTTAGACATTGCATTAGCATATTTGCCTACACCACCTTTATGCGTTAATTGAATTATGATTCTTTGTCCTTTTTTATATACTATATCTTTTGACTCATTTACTGATTCTCTCATGGTCATTCCGCCATGATCAAATTGAGATTTATTAACAGTAAAGGTTCTTCCATCTCCACCTTTTAGTTTTAAAACATAACCATTATTATCGAGTACTTCTACAGGACCGCCCATATACATAAGCTTGGTGCCTTTTTTGATTTTCTTAAAATCTTTAAGGTCTATCTTTTTCATATAGTCCTTTTTAAATCCTTCAAATGTTTTAAAATATTTCATAATTAGTCCATTCTATGTTTATCAATTCTAGCCATGATTTTATCCTTTTTGGCTTTTAGTTTAGCATATTCTTTTTCTTGCTTCATCATAGTAGAACCATACTCATCAGCAATTTTGCCACCTTCTGGTTCAGCTTCTTGTTCCATGTCTCTAAGTGTTTGAGCCATTTCATCTCCTAAATCTTTAATCTGTTGGTCTACATCAAGCCTAGCATCCAATAAATCCATATACTTATCAAAACTTAATCTACGTGATTTTGCTTTAGTTGGTTTAAATTTAGGTAATTCTCTTCGAGTTGCTCTATATGCTACTAATACAGGATCATTCATATCAGTTGCTTCATTAACTCTATCATAAAGACCAGATTTAGAATTCCATTCCCAATCTTCTTTATTAAAGTCTTTAAGTGTTTTTGCCTTTTGATATTCTTCAGATGATAAATGATCTTGCTTAAGATTAATTTTACGGCTTTCATTATAACTTACAATATCAGAATATTCAATTTCATGATCTTCACCATCTCTATCCAATGCAAAAATAAAATTATCTTGCCATGCTTCATCATTATCATCATTACCATTACCAAATGCATAAATGACATATTCTCTACCATCACCTGTGGTAATAATCCCATCATCTTTTTTCATAGCTCTCATCAATGATCTCTTATTGAATTTACCTTCAGTAATTGTTGATTCAAAAGCTGAACCTACATCCTTTCCATTAAGAACATCCTTACATGCTTTATTGAATTGTTTTAATTTTTTAGTAGCATCTCCTGCATAACCATCTTGCATTAATTCAATAGCCATATCTAACCAACTTGCTATAGTTCCAGCATATTCATCATCTATTCTATCAAACTTATCAGATAAATCTAATAATGCATCTTCACCAGCCTTTTTAGTAATAGTTGAACCTATCTTTAATAGTGGCTTTAACCCTCGTGTTAATTTTTCATTAAGTAAAGATTCCACAAATAGAGTTTCTCCAGTTTTAGATTCAATATTAATAGTGGCCCCAGGATATTCTTTTTGTAATTCATTAAATACAGCAGGTACTGCTGCAGGGGTATTAACTATTTCTTGTTTAGTAACTGAACCATTACTTACTACTACTACAGTTACAGGATAGCTTCCTTTCTTTGCAGCTCTATGAATAGCAGATAGTTTAGCTTCATTTAAAAATTCATTATGACTTTTAAAGTATTTCATTATGATTGATTTTTTATTTCCTTTTTGATATCTTCGTGAAAGTTTTTAATGTAATCTTTAGCACCTTCTTTATCACCATCTTCAATCCAATCAATAGCAATACCTAGATTAGCAAATGGTGTATGATAATTTACATCCGTTGCAGAATCAAATAATTTATTCAACATCTTAATAGGAGTTTTCTCATTTACTTTTAGTGCATACTTTAGCATTCCATCATAATCAAAATCACTAGACCATTTATCACCAGGCTTAAATTTCTTAGCTTCGTTTAAAGATTCTTTTAGTGGATCTAATCCCCAATAATTAGCCATGTCATATTTAACTGGGTACATTGCAACATCTCCAACATTACCTTCAGTTGCTTCAATATTTTTAGTTAGATAATAATTACCTGGTGCTTTTTCATACCCATAATCTTCAGGATCATTTCCTGTTTCTTTCTTAAGCATTTTAGCAATTTTATTATAATTACCTATTGCAATTATCTCTACAACATTATCATTATAATCTACACCTTTCTCACCAAGTCCTAATTTCTTAGCTTCATTCATAGATTCATTTTTCTTATACCATTCTTTAGCAAGCTTTACTAAGTCATCATAAGTATGTTCTCCACTCAACGCAGTGTCTATGATAGTTTTACCAGATGCGGTATCATACATTGAAATATTATCAAAACCTATCCCTTCAGTAAATTCTTTCTTTAAATCAAAACCTAATTCATCAGCAAGAGTTTTAGATAAACTTACATTACCACTGAATTGATCATTTCTCATTAAACCACCCTTGTTCTTAAACCTTTTGGCATTTCTTTTATTTTCGTTAATAGACTCAAAGTCTTTAATATATTTCATATCTTTAGATTAATTTTTTTATATATTTAGGATACATCCATGTAATCTCCATGATCACAAACGATGCCTTTCTTTTTTAATTCTTTGCAAATTTTATCTAAAGTCCTATCTTCATAATATCTAGGTAATTCTTCTCTAATACCTAATGACTTTAAAAGTTTTTCAGTGTCATCATAGCTTATCTTAGATCTTTTACCTACATTTGCGGTTTTAGCAACATCATATAATGAAGTACCATAAAACCTGCCACCTTGTTCAGTATAGATAAAGTTAATGCCTTTTATCTTAAATGGCTTACCACTACGATCTTTGTAGTTTACAGCTTCATTTACAAATTCATTGAAGTTTTTCATTTTTATGTTATCTTGTTTTATTATTTATCCTACAAAAATAAAGGATCCAGGTAAAATACCCAGATCCTTTTAAATTTACTTCTTAGTTACTAAACCTCTTAAGAGATCCCAGTTCCTTGTTAAGAATACGCCAAATGCAATTCCTGCATAAATCTTATAACCGAATATCCACAAACCTGCACCAATACCTATTGATGCTAATGCAGAAAATCCTTTTGTGTCAATCCAACTTACGACTTTTCCAAAAATTTCTTTAACTTTTTCCATTGTTGATTAAATTTATTTTTAACTAAGCTATGCCAATTCTGCAGCAATTTGTTTAGAATGTTTACATGTTCCTCTAAATTTCCCTGCAGGACAGTCGCAGCTTAATCTGTCACCATTTTTAGTAACAGTATATTTATTCCCTGTTGAACCTGTAACTTGAAATGTTTCCTTTTTTATATTAGCATAAGGATTAGTAACTTCAACATCATCAAAAGAAATATGATCTTCTACTGGGATCCATCCAGGAAATAAGTATTTTTGCCCTCCTATTGTAGAAAAGGCAATTCCCATATGAGATACAAGTTTAATCTTACTCATAATCTATTCGGATTCGTTAGCCCATTCGTTGTCTAATGTAGAAGAACACTCCACTTTATTAATATCCACTTCTCTAATACTAAATGATGCAAATGGTGTACTATGCAATTTCTCCAATGCACAGTCCTGGTTTGGCCAGTTGTACCTCTCTCGTTCTGCTATTAATTTAGCTTTTGATACTGCGTGCTTATCATTGTAAGCATCGATGTAAATTGTCATTGTTGCTGTATATCTGCTCATTGTATATTAAGTTTGTTAAGTTGATCTAAAGTACCTTCAAATCCAGGTATGTCTTTTTGTGGTTTACCATGATTAGCAATTCTATTCATAAGATCATTAATCTCATCTCTGCTTAACCATCCTACAACATCATCGTTATGATCAGGGAAGAATTGTTTAGTTATCCAGTCTCCGTCCGAATCAAAAACACCAATCTCAAATGATAAGTATTGATTTATACTAGATAGGTCTTCCCTAGGAGTAGAGTATACTCCGAAGCCTGCGGATACGGATAACTTTAGTCCGTTTTGAAAATGCGTTGTAGATCTGAATCCACCTAACCCATCTTCTCTTTTAAATATAATGTTATGAAAGTTCATAGTTCTCTTCTTTATTAAATTGGTTTCTAATTTCGTTTGTCAGCATCTCAGGTGTGATTGATAAATCCTTACCTATGAAGTCAACTTCATGCTCTCGGTATTCGTATTTGTAATGTTCATTGCTTTTTGCAGCAACAAGGTTTGTAAGTACTTCCTTCAGATCATCCGCATACATGATCATATCACCTAAGATATTTTCAATTTCAAATACCTGACCACCTTTAGGCTTCCAATGAGGAGTTGCCGTGTCAGAGTAATTTTCGTAGTACTGTGCGTGAATTGTAATTGTAGCCATAATTTCCGTTTTTTATTTGTTTTTATATAATATAAATATAATCAAAATTGTTGGGATTTGAAAATATTTTAGAGACTTTTTTCTAAAAGTTATTAACAATTTTAGTATCCCATTATTGCCAAGAATACTACTGTTATGATACCGCCACCAATCAATACTTTCCAATACCATTCTTTTACCCAATCATCTTCATAGACAACACAGTGGAATAAAAAGCTTAAGCCTATGATAAAGAGCATGCCAAATAATTCTAAGATCATGCTTCTTCATTTTTAAGCTTTGGCCATTTTTTTAAAAGCATTGTACATAATTCATATTCTTCTCTCTGTGTAAAAAGATATAAGAATGCTTCGGCTGCTTGGTATGGAGGTACATCAGGGTTATGATCTTCTGGTACTTTACCATCCAAGAGTTCACATACACTTAAATCGGTTAAAAGAGTTTCAGTATCGTAATTAGACATACCCACAAGGAAGTCTTGCAGGTAGTCTTTTGGTATGTATTTTAAATCTTTCATATTATTTAGAATTTTCCATTTGTAACATTCTCATAGAACATTTGTAACCTCTTCCTAAAGAATCTTTAAAATTAACTGGAGCCTTTTTTGCTCTTGTATTGAAACCTGTCAGAATATAAAATTTTCCTTGTATAGTAATTGCATCCCCTACAGATAAATGATCCATTCCGTGGAATCCTTTATGACGGTCCCAATTCATTGCTTCTTGTGTAATTGCCTCGCCGCCTTCACTAAGAGTATTACCCTTTAGTTTAAAGGTTACTTCATTTCCAGAGAATGATGCATTTCCTGCATGTAATTTGATTCCAAATTTATTTTCTACAGCTTTAAGAGCATTGTCAATTTCAGTTCTTAGGACTTGTAGATTAGCCTTGTTAAATGTTGTGATTTCCGTTTTTACCATGTTGTTATTTTTATAATTATTAATATATTATAAATATAATCAATTTTATTGGGATAAAAAAATATTTCACTAACTTTTTTCTATAAAAATGAGAAAAGTTATTAACAATTTAAGATTATTCCCAAACATCATCATCTTCAATACTTTTTATGTAATTCCATCTTTCATATTCATCATTAATAGAATCTTGTACAGTATAAATACATAAAGTATCATTAATAATTTCCCAGTGCATAATTTCATCAACGGAATTTAATACATCTAAATTTTGACAAGGAATATCACTACTCTTTATAGGTTCATTGTTGTTTGATGATCCTAATGCCATTATCCCTAAAAATAATACCACAACTAAAACGTTAAAATATGTAAAATATTTTTCCATAATTTAAAATCTATAAGTAAAACCCACACATAAGAAAAAACCACCAACACCTACTGCTAATTCATTAGGCCCTAGAGTTTTCATTTCAAAAGGTTTTTGTTTATGCCATAACATATTTGTTGTTCCAGCAGTCATTAAACTTAAACCTCCTATTATTGCTAATTTTTTCATTTTAGTATCTTTGATTATAATCAGGCATATTAATTATAGCTTCCTTTTTTCCATTTAAGATATCTAATAAATAATCAATCCCTACTTGGAATTCTTCTTTCTTACCTCCAGTTGGAAGCATATACAGAATATCTTTTAGTAGATCCATTTTACCTGTTGATGTTGATGGTCCACATCTTAAATACCAACCAAATCTTGCAGGTTGCATACGGGTTATTGAATACCATTGCTTATTACTTACTTGCACAAGAATACCTTCTACCTTCGTAGTACTCTTTATCTCTTTTGTCTTTAAAACTTGTATCATAGTTTTTTTTAAATTAATTCCATCTGTCGATCAAACGGCAAATAGTTTTCCAAAAGACCATTTTGATCTTCTTGGTATTTTAAGACAGCCACTTCTTTAGCTTTTGCCTCAACTTCAATATCTACGGCATGGCCATAGTCATTAATCTTTTCATATATAAAATCAGCATGAGCTTGTGCTTTACATTTAGGATCCTCGAATGTACGGCGGCATGATGAATAGTGAAATAATGGTTTTATGTTATGATGATGCCATGTACTCATTGCCAATTCAAAAGCTTCTTGTTCAGATAAGCCACCTGGTTGAAAACGGTGATGGTGAAAATCAAATGTAATAGGTACTTTTACTGCAGAGAAGATACCGTCATACAGATCTTGTACAGAATACATACTGCCTTTGTCATCATTCTCTACAACTAACCTGGCTTGAGCAGATTTAGACAGATTGAGATAATTAGAGGCCCATCTACCCATAGTAGCCATTTTGTCACCGTATACACCGTTGCAATGAATATTGATAGGATAGAAGTGAGATTGTGGAAGACCCATAAGATCCATGATCTCTGCTGTTTGATTTAGTTCTTTCTGAGTTTTTTGAACCAATACAGGATTAGGAGAACCTAGTACATTGAAAGGGCCTGGGTGAAATGATAATCTTTGGCCATATTTTTGAGCCAATGTACCTGCACCTTTTAGAAGCGTTGATATCTTTTTGAAGTCTGGTAATTCCTTAAGCTCATACTCTGACATCCAAGGAAACATATCTGATGACATGCGGTATACCTTAAAACCGTTCTTTTCATTCCATTTGATTATCTCAATAAGATCTCTGATATTTTGTAACGCAAGGTTGCTTACATGAGACATACCTTTTTGTTTGAATGTAATTTTTCTACAGGTTCGATTGACAGTAATAGGTATGTTTCGTAAATTTAGATTGATACAGCAGTATCCTAATTGAGTTTCCATATATTGTTATTTTATATAATTATAACAAATTTGTTAATCTTCTGAAAGTTTTTAAAATATTAAATTGTATATGATAGACCAAATTGTTATACTCATTGCTATTATTAATGACCATGTTATTATGAGAGGCCAATTGTATTTTTTATAATGTTTCATAATTTTTCTTTTTCCCATTTGCCGTTTGTTAATAATTTAAAGGTTCCTAAATATTCCATGTTCCATTCATTTGGTGCAATCAAACTTAGAAATAAATTCTTGTCTTTATTTTGATACAGATAATAAGGTTCTCCTACAAGAGGTTGAAAACTATAAGTAGATTCATAAACCAAACTAGTCCAATTGTATTCTTCAACTAATTTTTTATACTCTTCTTTAATTTCAGCCATTCTGGATTCAAAATACTTATTAGCTCTAATGCTATCTTCTTTGTCTACTTTAATAGGTTTAAAGCTAGGCGCACTAACTGAAGTAGGATAAGGTTTAAGCTTAGCATCAAATTCTCCAGTCTTAGTATTGTAAACTACCGCATCAGGGTATTTTTTCTTTTTCATTTAGTTGCTTAATGCTGCTTTAATTGTTGGATGACTTTCATAACCAAGTAATTCATAATTAAAGTCTCCGTTTAGTATATCTACTTTACTTACCTTTAATTCTGGTAACATTATTGGATCTCTTTTTATCTGTTCCTTTGCTTGATCTAAATGATTAAGGTATAAATGAGTGTCTCCTAAATTACCTATTAATTGATCAGGTACCATATTTACTTCCTTTCCAATTAACTTTAAGAGTAATGCATAACTTGCAATATTAAAAGGTAATCCTAAAAATACATCAACAGATCTTTGATTCCACATTAAACTAATTTTTCTCTTAGGTACATAATCTTTATCTAAATCAACATGTTCTAATTTTTTAGCATAACTTACATCTTTACCTAACCTATAACAAAACTCTAATTGTCTCTCTTCTAATGTTAATTCAGTTGTATACATTTGAAAACCGTAATGACATGGAGGTAAAGTCATTTTATCTAATTCATTAACATTCCAAGCCGATACCATTAATCTTCTACTATCTGGATCAATCTTTAATTCATTGATTAGATTTTTTATTTGGTCTTCCCCATTCCAATCTCTCCACTGCTTACCGTATATCGGACCAAGTTCTCCATCAGTTCTACCAGATTTTTTATAATCACCATCCCATATATGGCAATTGTTATCATGCAAAAATTTAATATTAGTATCTCCTTTTAAGAACCACTTAAGTTCAGTAGCAATTGTTTTCATTGGCATTCTCTTTGTAGTTAAAAGAGGAAACCCTTGAGTCATATCCCATCTGATAGTATATCCAAATATTGATTTTGTACCAGTCCCTGTCCTATCTTTCTTATCTTTACCAAAATCTAAAATTGTTCGTAAAAGCTCTTGGTATCTTTCGTCTATTGTAAGATCTTTATCTTCTATCATTGTATGTAATCAGTTAAGTATTGTGAAACAAAGTATGCTATCTTATATCCTGAAAATCCACCTAATGCGGTAGGAATAGGAAATAAAATAAACTTTGCTAAGCTCGTTGTATATTTAGGTCTGTTTATAACTTTACTAATATAAAAGTAATGTATCATATAGCCTATGAGTACTGCTATATCCATTCTTAAAGCAATAAATGGAACTATTATTGCACCACTAAAACCAAAGAAGAAGTTTTCAAATATTGCATAGCTTACTTCTTTTGGGTTTGCTTCTTTATATTCTCTAGATATTTTTTTAATTCCCATACTTTTTAATTAAATCCACTTATTCTTTTTGAAATATAACCACATTCCTAAAACTGTTATCATTGTTAATCCAGAGAATACCCAAAATCCATTATCATCCGAGATTAAAGGTACATCATCAAAATTCATCCCCCAAAGACCAGTGTAAAATGATAAAGGTAAAAATATAGTTGACCAAATTGTAAGAATGTTCAGTCTCCTATTCATTAACTTATCATTTCTTTTATCTAACATTGCTTCTAATACTAAATGAATTTCAAGTAATTCTAATTCCTCTTTCTTTAAAAGCCTTTTCTTTAATAGATAAAAGTCATCTGTGTTTATTTCCTTTCCATCGAAAATTAAATCTTCAAAGGTTTCTAATTCTTTTTTGAGTTGTCTGTCCATAAGTCTAAAGTCCAAAGTAATGATTCAATAAAATAAAGTATTCCAACTAAACCCATACCATAATGAGTCCAGGTTCCTTGATGCCCATAAGTAAAATCTTCATAGATAGAAGGAATAGCAGATCCCATGATTGCTATACTAAAAATTAATTTTACTAATTTGTTATTTAAAAATTTATGCATTTATATTTTAGTTTTTAAATTTAAGTTAAATATATGAGGTATAATTCTTTCAAAGACCCAAGGCCCTGCAGAAGTTGAATTTCGTAAAACATCTTCATTTTTAGTTAAAAGAATATTATTTAACTTTATCCAAAATTCTTTACTCCTACTACGAATTATGTCTCGATGTACAATATATTGACAGGCAGGAGAAAAGAATATTCCGTTGGCTGGAAATGGGTCTTCAAATATCATCTCCCAATTTTTTTGTACAGGTAAACCAGGGTCGTGTGGGTGCCCATTATGACTACACGGCTGTAACCCCATATCACTAAAGAAATAGCTCTTATCAAATTGTTGTGTACTTTTTAATTTCCAATAATCTTCACCCTTTGTTAATATTTCTTGATAATTATTAACATGTTCAAATGGATCATCTTGGCTAAAGAAATTCCATTCCGTTAAGTTATCATAATTTTCTATTATATGATGTAAATATGTATGTGGTTCTCTCCCAATATTTTCTAGTTTTATATGGGTCGTAATCTCATTTATTGGCTGAACATTAGAATTGCCTTTGTTATAAATGAATATTGAATAATCTTTTATAAAATCATTAGTCCAAGAAGTGTTTTTCTCGTAGTGTGAAATTATCAAACTCCTATTTGGTTTTATTATTTCTTCTATTTTATCAATTGCCAAAGAGATAGTTTCGTCCATATTTAAATATTTATAACTTCCCATTCTGCCACCGAATATAACATTAGATTCTTTTTTTACTAATTCAAAATATTGATCATATATTTCTTGGTTTTTTTCGTCATTGACTGGGTAGAATGATTCTTTACCTATCGACCAATCATCCGGGTATTCTTTAGTAATAATAGTAAATGGTTGTTCTCCGAATTCAAAATGTTTATGTTCTATTATTCTTGTAAATTCATATTTACTTTCAGGATAACTCATCATAAAAGTACCTTGATAATCTTTAATATCCAATCTCTCTTCTTTAAATATTAATGATCTATATTCTAAAGGACCAAATGTATAATTAAAATACCTATCTACGGGACCTGTATATAATATTGTGTTTGCTAGATTATCATACGTGGCTTTATCCTCTAAATAATCAATAGATAATTTTATTTCTATACCTTCTGATAAGTTATCAAATAATAAATTATAATTTGGCATACCTTGATATGGATGATTATAATAACTATCCTCATGAACTAACCTAAAAACTTGTCTCTTTAATACATCTGCTGGAATATCTTTAGGGTCTTTTTTCCATTGCTTTTTTAAATACCCATCATAGAAAATTTCATATAACTCAGGCCCAACTAATTGCATTCCCCATTCATATGCATTCTTAGGTTCCTTATACATTTCTTTATACGGTTTTGTAACCTCCTCTATTTTTTCTAAAGCTTCTTGTGGGGTCATTACCCCATATACTTGATGAAGGGTTAGTAGATTAATTGGAAATGAGTATATTGTATTTTTGTGACGGAGTTTAGGTCTACATGAAAAATGATTTAATGTAGTGTACTTATTAATAAAAGACCAAACCTTCTCTTTATCAGTATGAAAAATATGCGGTCCGTATTTATGTACTTTTATACCATCCACATCTTCAGTATAGCAATTACCTCCTATATGATTCCTCTTATCAATAACAAGACATTTCTTTCCAGCATCTGTTAATAATCTTGCACAAGTAAGACCGTACAACCCGGCACCTATAATTAAATAATCATACTCTCTCATTATTCTATTTAAAAAAATTATCTAAATACTCATGTAAACATATTTCCCACTCCCTCATATAATTTTTGTTTAAATTATTTAACGATTGATTAATTAATTTTTCGGAATATGGTCGTGGTGCAAAATATTCTGTCTTAAAGTAATCACTATTTACTTTATTAATGGTTAATCCTAAGTTAAGATGTTTGTTTATAGAAATAGCAGTATCATACCTACTAGCCTCACCTTGACTTACCATGTTATATAGCCCATAAGGTAAGCCCTCATTAATATGTCTTAAAATTGACAAGGCAAAATCCTTTGTATAAGTTGGTACTCCTAATTTATCGTCAACGACATTTAATTCTTTGGCACCTGCAGCTATTTGTTTCATTATTTTATTTACAAACTTTTTATCTTTATCTGGGCCACCTCCCATCATCCAACCTGCTCTAAAAATCCAATATTTTTTATATTTCTGATTAAGTAATAATTGTTCTGTGTAATACTTACTTTTACCATAAGTGCTTAAAGGTGTTGGGGTATCTTCTTCTGTATAAAATTCTTTATCATTTCCAAAAATACCTGCCGTACTAATAAACACATAAGGGATGTTTAAGCCTTTTGCTATATTAAATAAATGAGCGGCTGCAATAGTGTTCGTAAGATAACAATCATCCTTTTCTTTTTCACACTGTTCTAAATCAACCAAAGCAGCAAAATTTAATATAATATCAGGCTTGTATGCCTCTACTAATTCTTTGGTGTGTTCTAAATCTCTAATATCACAAAACTTAACATCACCATCTGCATCCATATCAGTAAGTAAATAATTAGATGTATCTGTAATAGTTTGGAGTGTAGAACCTAACATTCCATTTGCTCCTGCAATAAATATTTTATTAAATTTTTTCATAATAGATGCGGTTTTGCTTCGCTAATACCTGAATTAGTTACTTGAACATATTCAGGATGGTAATGATTAATGTCTTCTGCACCGGCATATGATAAAGCAGATCTTATACCATCAGTTAAACCTTTAATTATATATTTGACACCACCCTTAAATGGAATAATTGTAGATTCTCCTTCTACATTTCTTTGTGCTTGCCCATGAGTAGTTTTAGTTTCTAAAGATGCAGATCCTCTATATCTTTTATAGAGTGCATTTCCTTTTTCAATCATCTGACCTGGTGATTCTAAAGTTCCTGCGAGAAGAGATCCTAACATTACATTATCGGCGCCAACTGCTAATGCTTTTGCAATATCTCCACTGCTTCTAATACCACCATCAGCCATTATAGGTACGCTCGCGACCCTTGAGATTTGTTCAAGACAAGTTACATTAGGTACACCAAATCCTGTTTTAATTCTTGTAGTACATAAAGAGCCTCCACCTATTCCTACTCTTAAACCATCAGCACCAGCCTCTTCTAATCTCACAGCTGCTTCTGCGGTTGCAATATTACCTGCAATAATATCAATATGAGGAGGTAAATTTTCTTTACACCATCTTACCATATCAATAACATTTTGATGATCACCGTGTGCTACATCAACGAGAAGTACATTTGCACCAACGGAAGCCAAACTCTTGGCTCTTTGTTTATCATCTTCTTGGACACCAATAGCAACCATAATAGGAACCTCTTCTATCCATATATCTTCAAGTTTATATCCATAAATTTTTTCCCTAAGATTAATAACCTCTTCACACTGTTCATCAATAGTACAAAACCTATGCAAACAACCTACACCTCCTAATTGATAAAGCTTATAAGCCATTTCACTTTCACACACAGTATCCATAGGAGATCCTACTATAGGTATATGAATATTATAATTCTTAGAAAGTTTTGTTGTTAAACTAATTGATTGTCTTGATTTAATATCAGAAAATGCTGGTACTAATTGGATGTCATCATATGTTAAATATGTCATTCTTATTCTAGATTAAATGTTACGAAACCTTCTCTTATCACTCCACTGAACTTTCTTACTCTTACCTAGCATGCTATACTTAGCAACAGTTTTATTAAAAGTATTCCTCGTCTCGTGTGTATGAGGATTACCGTTGTTTTGTTGATCTGTGTTTGTCACTGTATTACTGTTTATTTTTATATGTAAAAAACTTAATTTGTTTAACCTTTAGTTATTTTAAGTTCTCCTTTTGTTGCAGTTATATTTATAACATCTCCTTCAGAAATTTCTTTTTTAAGGATCATTTCAGCAACCGGGTTTTCAATTAATCTTTCTAATGACCTTCTTAATGGCCTAGCTCCATATTTTGGATCAAACCCTTGTTCTAAAATTATATTCTTTGCAGCTTTATTTATTTTTAAAACATATTCGCCAACATCTTTAAGATTTTCACCAAGCTCTTTACATTCTTTATTTAAAATTGACATAACCACATTTTTAGTTAATGAATTAAAAACAATAACTTCATCAATTCTATTTAAAAATTCTGGTGCAAATTTTGCCTTAAGAGCTTTATTAATAATATCTTTCTCTGCTTGTTGTTCTTCGGCAACAGTTTTTGTACCGAAGCCAATACCGCTACCAAAATCCTGTACTTTTCTTGATCCAGTATTTGAGGTTAGAATTACTAAACAGTTTCTAAAATCAATAGTTCTTCCTAAAGAATCGGTTAAGTAACCATCATCTAACATTTGGAGCAATACATTAAAGACCTCTGGATGAGCTTTTTCTATTTCATCAAATAATATAACAGAGTGTGGTTTTCTTTTCACCTGCTCTGTTAAAAACCCTCCACCTTCATGACCTATATAACCAGGAGGCGCTCCAATTAATTTTGAAACAGAGTGAGCTTCCATATATTCAGTCATATCTATACGAATAAGATCATCATCAGAATTAAACATATAAGAACTTAATTCTTTTGCCAATTGAGTTTTACCAACACCAGTAGGTCCTAAGAAAATAAAATTACCCATAGTCCTATCTCTTTTTCTAATTCCTACTCGGTTTCTTTGGATAGTCATTGATATTTTATTAATTGCTTCTTCTTGCCCAATTACCTTTGATGACAAATGTTTATTAATTCCTAATAAGTTCTTATGTTCTTTATCAGTAATCTTTTCCACAGGAATACCTGTTGCTTTAGAGATGACATATAAAATATCATCTTCTGTAATTTCCATTCTTACTTCAGCCAATTCAGCCTTCCAAGATTTATATTCAGCATCAATTTTACTTTTGAGAGTTAGGCAAGAATCTCTCATCCTAGCAGCCAATTCATATTGTTGTAGCTTTACTGATTCCTTTTTTTCTTTTTCTTTATCAATTAGCCTTGCCTCTAATGTTTTTATTTTCTTAGGAATCTTAATATGTTTTAAATGTTTATAAGAACCTACTTCATCCAAGATATCAACGGCTTTATCAGGAAAGTACCTATCCATCATATATTGATCAGCAACCTTTACAATCATTTTAATAATTTCATCAGAGTAATTTACATTATGAAAGTCCGAATATTTATGCCTTAGGTGGGATAAGATTTCAATTGTTTCTTCTAATGAAGGTGGTTCAATTACAACCTTTTGAAACCTTCTATCTAATGCACCGTCTTCTTCAATACTTTCTCTAAACTCATCAAATGTAGTTGCACCTATACATCTAATTTCTCCTCTTGCTAATGCTGGCTTAATAATATTTGACGCATCCAAGGATCCTGTAGAACCTCCTGCACCCATAATAGTATGAAGCTCATCAATAAAAATTATTACATGAGGATTTTCTACTAACTCATCTACAATGGCTTTCATTCTTTCTTCAAACTGCCCTCGATATTTTGTACCTGCAACAATAGTTGATAATTCTAATGTATAAATAATTTTACCTTGTAAAGTAACAGGAACATTACCTTCTATGATTCGTGTTGCTAACCCTTCAACTATCGCAGTCTTACCAACACCAGGTTCACCAACTAAAACAGGATTATTTTTTCTACGTCTCCCTAGGATTTGTACAACCCTAAGAATTTCATCTTCTCTTCCAATAACAGGATCTAATTTATTTTCAACTGCTAATTGAGTTACATTAGTACCATAAGTATCTAAAATAGTAAGTGAATTACTTTTAGGTTTTTTACCTTTGCCTTTCTTTTCTTCTTCTGGATATATTTCGCCCATAGTTAGTTTTAGATTTATAAAATAATTATAACAACATTATTAGGTTTCTGAAAGCCTTAGTGTTACTATATTAATTATACCTAAAAAAAATAAATAGTTTAAGTTAAGATTTAATAGAAATGCTTAGTTCGGAAGTACCTTTAATTAAGCGGTGGATTAAGCCTTTAGGTATATGAATAATTTTACCTGGCTCTATTGATTGTGGTAATTCATTATCAAATTGAAATTGCCAATCGTTTTCATTAAGAGATTCTACAAAACGATCCTCATCATCGGCATGCCATTTATATAAATGATCTGGTGCAGATTTATCAAAGTGTCTTAAAACTGTATCTGATGAATAAGATTCTTGAATAAACGGTTTAGCTTGATCTTCCATTTGTTGAATAACCTGTTCATTGGTTAATTCGTTACACTTACAAGATTTGCATTTGCAGTCTTTCATTATTCGTATATCCCGATATTAATACTTCCTGGTTTAAATGATATAAGTGTAGCCCCAATTGTATCACCAATCTTTTCCCATGTAGATTTATCACTCATATAAGAAGATAACCTTACTTCATATCCTTTACCTTTTTTCTTGACTGATTTAATTGACTTAGGAGAAATATCCATATTATCTATAGCCATTTCTAAATCATATTTAAAATCAGTGAAGTTACCTTTATAAGATTCTGTAACTGATTCTGTTAAGCCTTCTGATTTCATTTCTCTTCGTAATGCAAATATTTCTGCTTGCATTGCTTCTATTCGTTTCTTTAATTTAGGATCGGCTTGGCCTAATTGTTTAACACCCATTGCATTTCTGAATTCAAACATTGCATCACTTATCTTATCAAAAGCTTTTGAAACATATTTCTTATATTTGTAATCTTCTGCTTCGTTAAGTTCTAATATATCAGTAGAATCAAATTCGTTATCTTTTAACTTTTTCAATAACTCTTTGTCATTCTTTGCATCAAAATCATAATCAGCTTCTCCACTAACAACTACATAGTATCCTTTTCCTTTTTTATAAATCTCAGCATTAGAACCTTGACCGTCAGAAGTAGATCCGATATGATTTTTTGAATTATATGTTCCTTCAGTAACTCCATCATTACCATCCATCGTATCATGAACTGAATTTAGGTTTTTAACTGAATCTGAAATTTTGGAATACATCCAAGCATCTAATGTTTGACCTTGTGACATTCTATCTTTAATCATATCAGCATAGTCAGCTATTCTTTCAAGATCGGTATTTGCCATTTTATTTAAACCGCCTATAGTATCTTGGTCTTCAGTAATAATTGATTCTTTAAGACTATATTCTTTTTTTAATTTCTCCCATGCAGCTTGATGTTCTTTTCCTAATTTTTCACGTCCTAGAACTTTAGATAACATTATTTTATTTAAAGATAACTGTTCATACTCTAACGGTTTATTCCTATTAGCTTTTAATCTAGCCTTTTTCTCAACATCTTTAATTGCAAGCTTAATTGCATGTTCATCTTTATTAATATGTTTGAATTCTGCTTCATTAACTGATTCATTAACTCTAACACCGTAAGTAGTTCTTAAATTTCCTAATTGGCCTTTCTTAACATCTAATTGCTTACCTGTGCGTTTCATTGTTTTAAGATCAATAATATCAAACTCAGAAATACTACCTACAGATTTTACAAACTCTAATGCAACATCACCTAGATCAAAAGCATCTTTCCAATCCACGAAGAATTTTCCAGGTTTTGCTACTTGTTTTATATAAGCACCATTCTGTGGTTGGTTATTAGGTGCAATTCCAAATTTTCTTAAATGAGTTAATCTTTGTTGATCACTAGCTTCATTAACTGATTCTTCTAATCCGTCCTTATTTACTAAGGTTAGTTTAAAAGAGTCATGTAAGCCAGTTTTCCTTTTACCTACTTTACCGTTAGTAACTCTAACATAAGCATCATGTCTTCCAACTTTTCCGTCTACTCTTTGGTAAATGTTACCGTGTTGATTTTTAACATAATCCCCAGGCATAATTTGACCTCCTTTAGCTTCATTAACTGATTCTTTAACTACTTTATCCCATGCTGCCATAAAATCAGGACCGTCTAGTTTATAATGACCAATGATATCAGCAATAGTGTTATCCATTGACATCTGAACCTCATCCTCATATTTCTCACCCGTGATAGCTTCATATTCATTACGGATTGCTTGTGCCAATATTTCAGGATCTACATAACGACCATTAATATTTTGTCTTTTAAGAGCAGTTAGTGAATTTCTAAGAGATCCTACGCCATTAACCCCTAATTTATAAGCTTCGTATGTTTTAAAGTGTTTCATTTTAGTTCTGTTAATTTATTTCCTGCTCCTTTAATAATAAGATCATCTGCTTTTAGCATTATGGCTAAAGCTCTACCAAAATCTTTTCTTGCAACATCAGTAGAATGAAGATAACTCCATTCTTTTGCGTTCTTATTGGCCCAATTCATCCATACTTGTCTTAAAGCCATAAATAATTTAGTACCATCAGTAATTCCAGAAAGTTCTTTTTTAATTTTGGCTCTATTTTTATATGCCCATTTCTTAAAATCTAAATAAGCAAACTCATTAGGCGTATCCTGAAACATTGGCCTACCTTCATTTACAAAACTTTCAAATGTTTTTAAACTTTTCATATTATTTGCCAAATTTTGGAATTCTTCCGAATGATGCTTCTTTTAAAGCCTTTTGAAAATCTTCAGTGTCTGGAATTAAATCATCAGCACTTAAAGCTTTTGCTCTTTTTGCTATAAACTTAGCAGCAGCTGCCTGATCTTTTGCTCTTCCGTATGCCTGAATAGCATTCTTTAAATCTTCTAAGTTTTTAATTGGAAAGCTACCATCAGGTAACGCCAATCCTTTTGATGCCATTTCTTTTCTTTGTTCAGTATCATAATTTTCCATTACAACTAAATCAACATCGGCATAAGCATCTTGGATAGCTTGTTCTAAATTATCTTGAGCATCTTTTCTTAATTGAGTTAATCTTCCTGCTTCAGTTTTAAAAGTTTCTTTATCACCATCAGTCTTAGCACCTTTAAATTTTAATAAGTTAGTCTTTAAGTCAACCATTACTTTATCTAATTTTTTCTGTGCCATGCTTACGGCTTTATCACCTTTACCTTCAGTAAGAGATTCACCTTTCATTTCAGCCTTACGCATTTCTTTAGCCTTAGCCTTAAGTTCTTTAAACTCATCTTTTACTTTGGTATTAGCACCTTTAACAAATCTATCTAATCCCCAATTAAATGCAGCAGTAAATAATTTATCAAAAGGTAAAGCCCCAAACTTTTTACCATAAGTAGAATATCGTAACCAATCCGCAAAACCTTGTGCCATATCCTTAGATAATTTAATACCTTCAACTTCGGATGCATTACCTTTTAATACATCTTTAAGTAATCTATCAGCTGAAGCTCTGCCTTCATTGACTTTTTTTGGTTTTTTATGAACATAACCTAGTTTAGACATTCTTTCATGATCTTCTGGTTTCTCAGCTTTATATTCATCACCAGTTTCAGGATCATACATCATATGAGGTTCAAAATCTTTACCTTCATTAACTGATTTGTTTTCATTAGCCATGTTATATTCAACATCCTCGATAAAATCATCTTCAGTAAAATCTCCATAATCACTAAAGAACTTTTTAGAATTTCTTTTTGCCATTCTTTCTAATGATTTAACATAATCTCTAGCATAACTTAATGGAACTTTAGCTTTCTTTAATCCTGCATCCATTACTTTTGCAACATCATTCCATGACATACCTTCAGCAACTGCCGATTCGTAATAATCATCTTCATATTCTTCTTCTTGATACCATGATTGGTTTGGATCACTTTCAGCTTCTTCTGTAAAATCATGCCTCTTCCAATTATACCTAGGATCTGTAACTAATGCAGGAAATAACGTCTTTCTCTTTTTATCTTTAGTTTTTAATTTACCGAAAGCTAAATCTATTCCTTTTTGTCTATCAGCATCATAACCATTCATAGTAGCAACAAGATCATAATAATCCTGTCCACCAAAGTTACCGTAACCATCATATCTAGTTTCCTTCCATTTATTACCTTCGTTGTCATACATATAGACATCAATGGTATTTAGTTTTTCTGAACCAATTTGATCGTTAGTATCGTGAGTCATCCATGAAAATTGACCTTCGTTTAATTGATAAGATTTATTTTCTCTAATAAAATTATCTTTAGTTTTAATATATTTCATAATTATAAGTATCTTTTTGACATTCTTTCCCAATTAGGTAAACCTGCTACTTTAAAACCTGCGGCTTTAACAAATGTCCTCATAGAAACATCATTAGCCTTTTTCATAAATTCATAAATCTCCAGCTTATCTTTCATTGGCATATCTCTCGGTTCTAAATAAGGCAATAGAGTTTTAATTCTTTCCATTAATGTTACATCATCAGGATTAACATCAATTAAAATAGATCTTGATCGTATAGCCCCATCAGGATCAGCTTTATCTTTTGCAAGATTAGATATAAATATTACCCTACCAGCAAAATCAAAGTATGCCGGCACCATTCCATTTTCTATCATATTAAACTCTCCTTCAGGATCCATTTCAAAATCTTTAGGATCAAACACTAATCCACTTTTCTTAAGATAAGATATTCTTCTTACCTTTTTTGTATCAAGTGCGGCCTTTAATATATTACGACCGTTCTCATCCCTAAAGACAGCATCACAATCATCAAATACTAAAACCTTATTTCTATATTGAAACATCTTCTTAAACATCATAATTGTTGATACAGCACCAGAAACAATAATGTAATCATCATCAGCAATAAGTCCCTCGTCGTTTAATGCTTTCTCTACACTAAAAGTTTTACCGGTACCAGCTCTACCAGATATCATTAATGAATTAAATGCACCTGCGGCAACTTTTCTGGCTATATCATAAATATCAGTTAATGTTTCATCTAAAAATTTAACTTTATCTGCTAAAGTTTCTTCATTTATTTGAACTGCTGCAGGTTCTTGTAATGTAACAGTTTCATTTCTTTTTAATTTAAGAATAGCTCCGTATGATATTTTAAGATCTCTAGATATTTTTGCGGCACTCTTACCAGATTTTAATTGCTTCATCACCATTTTCTGCTCTTGTGGTGTTAATGTACCGCGAGCACCTTCATTAACAGATTCTTGTAATGTTTCTACTTCTTTAGCATAAGAAGGTTCGCTAATTAATTTTGCAAATTCACTAACCAAAGCAGTAATAGGAAACGAGTCACTGCTTATGACATAATCAGCCTTTCTACTTCCTGCATCAGAGAAATAAGCAAGATCACCAACAATACCTGGTCCTCTATTCATTCCTTTACCACCTACCCTTACAGCCGATGAATCTTTTGCACTATATAACATAACACCTTCTACACCATCAGATTTCACCACGAATGGAAATACGCGGTAATCCTTTTTTGTTTTCTTATTTAGAAAAGAAGCGATAACAGATGCAGCTTGACCTAATTTTGTAGTTAATGCAAGCCCATCATTACCAAATGATTCATTTATTGAATTCCTAAAATCTCCATAATTTGGAATAAATTTCATATCTTTGTTTATTTTTATTGTTTTATTTATTTACCAAGGGTTGGTACTTTTCAAACCGAGTTGCTTTCCAAATAATGAAGGACCATAACATGCCCAGAATCCTGTCTTATTAGGATCCATTTTTTTCTTTTGATCACATTGATGTCTAGCCCAGAAACTTTTAGCTCTTCCCGGATCATCATTCTTTACGGTTAATCCTGGATCTCCCCATTCAATTTTCTTTGCTACTATTTCCCCAGTTTCTTTATCGGTTCTACCTGTATTACGATAAACAATAAACTTTCTATTACCTCCTCTTTCTGGAGAATCAAGTTTAACTTTTTTAGTTCTTCCTGTTTTACGATCTTTATAAATAGCTTTCTTTCCTACTTCTAGGTTTTTTGCCATCCATCCACCTTTACCGTTTAATACTATATTTCCTTTATCCCAATACTGTTCTGCTTCTTCAAATAATTTAGCATGAGCATCTGAACCTAAACGGAAAACAGTATCTTCTAAACCTAATCCATTATCTATATGGTATTTAAGTTCTTCAGATACTTTATCAAAATCTTTAAAGCCTTTTACAAATTTCATATTATTTAGGTAACCCTGTTGTTTTTAATTTCTTATCTTCACCTTTCTTTATTACTTCTTTAGCAATATCAGCATCAGCTCCATAAGAACCTTTAGGTCCATTCTTTTTAGGATCATCTAATGGCCTACCCCAAGTACCAGGTGCTTTAGTTAAAAATGAATTAACTCTAGCATAACCCCACTGTTCTTGACCAGCACCAGGTCTATGGCCTGCTTTCCATGCAGCCATACCTCTTCTCATTACTAATCTTAATAAAGGTAATGATACACCAGTTTTTTCTGATTTATTCTTAAGCCCAGTTTCTATTCCTTTACCTCCAATTGGCCCACGATCACCACTAGCCTTTTCATCTAAAGATTCACCTAACCCATCAGAATAAAGTTCTTTTAGCCAATCATCTAAATCTTTATTAGGTTTAACTTTATCACTAAATTCTTTATAAAATCTTTTCTTAAAATCAGCAAAGTTTTTAGCCTCTTCCATCATTATATGCAATTCACTCATTACACCTTCATTGATTATCATTTCTTCTAATCCTTCAGCATATAAATCATCAAAAGCTTTAGTGTGTTTAGATTTCTTTAGGAGTTTTTTACCTTTAGTATCACCAGGTAATTCTTTGTAAGCAGAAGGATCGTCATCAGCCTTAGAAGCTTGATCTTTCATTTGGTCTGCCTTCTTCCTTGAAGTGGATGTGGATAAATCTTTAAAATATCCATGGTCTTTAATATTATCCTCAAAGCTTTCCTTTTTCTTCTCGGTAATAAATTGTTTAAAGTCTCTAACGAATTTCATAAAAGTTGTATTTTTTTATTTATTCATTAACAAAAAGTAAAATATTAAGTGCGGAATTCCTCTATACCTAATTCTTTATTGATTAAGCTAACGATTTCCTCATTCATTTTAACTGAACCGAATATTTGCCAGTCTGAATCACATAAAATAGAATTAATGTTACTGGCAAGGCCAGTCTCTAAGATGAGAGCATCAACCTTGCCAGTATACCATTTAATAACATTTTCTACACCACCAGATTTATATAAATCTATAACCTGTTGATTATTAATATGTCTCTTGTGAAAACCCATTATTTTGCAGCAGGACCTTCAACAGCAGCTTTAGCTTCTAATTCAGATATATCTTGTTGAACTTTTGCAAGTTCAGAATGATTATCTCTAAGAGATTGGTTATCATCTTGTGATTTTTGTACAGCATTAGATAATGATTCACCTACATTTGCCATTAACTCAACGAATGCTTTAGCTTCATAAAAACCAGACCCTGTCATTTTAGTAACCATTTGCCAAAGAATAGTAACACTAGTAGATCTTATTGGTATTAATCCTTTAAACTCTTTTTCTTTTACTAATTCTTTTGCTTCTCTTAAATTATGATATAACATAATTAAACCAGTTGCAGTCGTATGTCCCCAAGGAGCATCTTTCTCTAAGAATTTAAGAAGTTTATCAAAAACCTTTTTAGTTTTAAAATCAATTTCATATTCTCTTTCTTGCATTTCTTTAATTAGATCTTGATTAATCTGATCTAATTCAGTTTCTCTTGCCTTTAATTGCTCTAATGTCTTTGGAGCCTTTGTAGCTTCTGTAGCCATTTCAACTACTTTAGTTTCAGTTTCTTTACTCATCTTTTTTATTATTTTGTTTTTGTTTATTATTTTCTTGTTTTACTATAGGAGGTGCAAATTCAGAATTTACATGATTACATTTAACACAGGCTAAGGTATCTATAGGTAATATTCTATCAGCATCTTCACCAGATAAAAACCTACTTATTTTTCTTAAAAAGAAAATAGGCTTAAATGTATGATTGCCGCATTCATCACATGCAACTGCTATAGTACTACTTAAATCCATATTTGCTGTATTTATTTGTTCCTTTTTCATTAACTAAATATTGCAATTAAAAACATTACAAACATTCCTACAAAACCAACGAATGCCCCAATATAAGAAGCTTTCATTTGATTATCAGATTTTCCTTGGTTTTCCATAATAGTGATTTATTATTATATAGCATTTTTATTATTAGTTTAAGAATGTACGGACATAATCCAAATCTTTTTGTGTGTCAATACCTTTATACAAACCTGCGGCTCTGGCATAACTAAATGCAATTCCATTATCACCCCATCTTATCTGTTCCAAATTTTCTACTATTTCATTAGAAGTTTCAATCATAATGTTTTTATCAATCTTTTCTGTCATTACCTTACTGAATCCGTAAATTCCTATATGTCTTTTAACATATA
>Ga0257110_1000108_pt1 | contig 44124 bp, 48 predicted proteins | sample LP_taG_7_FD_190184 | JGI IMG/M metagenome (GOLD analysis project Ga0257110, IMG submission 190184) | Marine microbial communities from Northeast Subartic Pacific Ocean, Canada - LP_J_2015_P26_10m | ecosystem: Environmental > Aquatic > Marine > Oceanic | place: Canada: Northeast Subartic Pacific...
GTTACTGTAGTTCCAGATCCATATCCAGTGCCACCAGATGTAACAATAAAATCTTTGATACCATCTGTAATTTTGAACGTTGTAGTATAACCAGTAATTCTTGCAAGATTATCAATCTCTGCAATACCAGTATCTAATCTCTCATTAGAGAATTCCATCAATTCAGCAACTAGACCATAGGTCTGAATTCCATCTAATTGTCTAAATGGTTTTTCATGTTCAACAAATTTAATTTGAAACAATTGATCTGTTAGTGGTAGATAAATTGCATCACCTTCATTGGGTCTGAAAGCTGATACTAAATTATTTGAAGATGAAATTAAATCTTCCCATCGTCGTTTAGCAATTATAAAAGTTGCTTCATCAGCAATCCTCACACCAAATTTTGATAATAGAGATCCATCTCCCTCAAATCCTTCATAATTGGAAATGTACGTCTCAATCATGTAATTTTCATCAAACTTAGAAAGAACGTCTTCTGTAAAGAGGTCATCCTCCTTTACAATTTCTCTTGGTAGATAGTAAACGTCATGACCATAAATTTTCAAAGATTCTATAATTAAATCTTCGTATAGTCTTTGTTCTGATCTGGTTCCACCAGAGAAGTAAACATTTTTTGCCATATCATCCTACAAAGTCAAGAGGTGGAAGTTCGTATGTACTCAGCATTTTACCTTCGAGTTTTTCCAACTCAGCAGCTGCATCATCATAAAGTTGTCGTCCATTAAATTCAACTCCCCCCGGCATTTTAATGCCAGAAAATTTAATTAAATTTTGACCCCATTGTTTTTTAATTAATGATGTTAGATATTCTTTTACAAACCTTTCATTATAGAGTTTAGTAAAAGTTACTGGATCTAATGCTCTATAACAATCGATTACAATATATTCATTTACATAAATTCTACTCCAGTCAATATCCAAATATAATCTATTTTGTACTTTATTATACCTAATAGGTTTTTGACCTTCAAGCAAAAACTCCAATGTTTGGATATGCTGCATAGTCATCTCTAAAGTTAAGATGTCATATGAGTTAAAATTATAAAAATCATTTAAAAAGAATTGATATCTAAATCCAAACATGTTTCCAACATATGTGTTGGAAATTGGTAGAACACCTTGGACACCAATAATATGATCTGGTACGGTCAAATACCCTCTACCTTCATCAAAATCTAAAGTTCTGGAAGCAGGAGTGGCACCAGCATTAGTGTCGGTTTTTTGAGTAGTTACGTTTCTACCCCTACCAGTATCAATATCATCTTGAGTAATTTTATACTTTAAGTATACACGCTCAACTCCATCATAAACCCTTTCATTGAAAAGTTGAATCGTATCATCAATTAGATCTTCTATTTGATCGTCATCAACATTTATTTCAATAACTGGTTTACCCAATTTACGGAGAGAGTACTCCTTTAATTCAGTCCTGCTGTTTGGTTTTGCCATTATTTTGCTTTACTGGTGGTTTTTCATCATAATTTCCACCATCACTTGGTTCATCTTGTTTCATACTCTCAATCACGGCGGTTAATGTCATCACACGAGATTCAAGAATTATGTTCTGTTGTGTCAATTGAGTAATTTTAGTGCTCATTACTTGCATTAAATTATTCGCTTCTTCAGGGGACATAATTACCTCATAATTTTAATTATTTATCAGTATGTGCCACCGTCCAAAGTAGTAGTCCATACAGGAACACCAGTTGCACCATTAGTAGTCAGAATTTTATCTGATGTAGTAATATCAGCAGAACCTGGAGTAGCAGTTGTGGTTAGTCTCTTATACTGATCGAAGAATGGAACACCACTAGTATTACCAATTTCTAGTTTTACAGTATCGAAGTATGCTTTACCAACTGTACCAGAGAATACTTGTGAAGTATTTGTTGCATCTGGAATATATGTGAAGTAGTAAGTTGTTGAAGCACCTTCTGAAGTTCCAGACTCATCATATCCAAAGAAACCTTGCTTTAGACTACCGTTATAGTACTTGAATTCAATACCACGATCTTGGTTATCGTCAGCACCTTGAGTGAATGTTAGTGCGACAATTGCTTCATTTGCACTTGCTGCAAGACCACCGGTTAGGTTTGCACTAAGGGTAATAGTCTTAGTTCCTGTGTTAATAGAACTAATAGTAGTTCCACTAGGAACTGCTGCATTTCCAGAAACAACATCACCTGCGTTTAGACCATCTACACTGTCAAGAACAACATTTGCTTGACCACTGTTTGCTGCAGTCTTAACAGTCTTTTCACTGATACTATCTCCTAAAGTGAAGACAGGATCATTAATGGTCATCTGAGTGGAGTTGACCGTTGTAGTTGTACCAGCAACTTGCAGGTTACCACGAACAACAACGTTACCACCAGCATCACCACCTGCTGGGAAAGGGTCAATAGTAATCGTTTGAGCACTATTGTTATCACTATAAATTGTTGATCCAATAATTCTTAGATCACCAAAGTCAACTTCCGTAGATGCATTACCAATGTTTAGTGTATTTGCTGCAGCAAATGCATTGACGGTAGTAGCAGTTGTATTGAATACATTTTGAGTTGTCTCAGTACCAACTAAAGTACCAGAACGTAGTGTAGTTGTTCCAGCAGCTGCACCAATGTTTAATGCAGAAGCAGCACCAAATGCGTTTACCGTTGTAGCGGTAGAGTTGAATACATTCTGTGTTGTCTGTGTACCAACTAAAGTTGGGTTGTTTAAAGTAAACGTACCAGAAGTAGCACCAACGTCAATCGCGGTAGCAGTACCGAATGCATTGACGGTAGTAGCGTTAGTTTCTAGTAAGTTAAATGTGGTTTGGTTTGTGGTTAGATCTCCACCATCGATGTTTAGATCGTTATCAATATCAACATTACCAGTTCCAAATGTAATTAACTCAGAACCATTTGTTGTATCAATATCAACGTACTTATTAGCACCTTCTTTGATTGTAAATGCGTCTGCAGTGTTATCCTGAAGAGAGAAACTAGTAGCATTTTGGAAATTAAGATTTCCAGCAATACTAACATTACCAATCAAATCAACATTGAATTTGTCAGCACCACCTACAGATAGATTAAGAAGTCTTGATGCAGCTGCAGAAGCACTGTTAGTTACATCAACGTCAATACCATAAAATGTTGCACCAGAATTATTCCATGTTGCACCAATGTTTAGTGCTGTATCTGCAGTACTCAACGATGGAGTTGTAATATCCAAAGCACCAGAGAATGAGTCAACTACAAATCTGTCAGTTGAACCATCGGTGATTTTGAATGTGTTAGTTCCTAGAGTAGCAGCGCCGGCAATAACTACATCACCAGTACCATTAGTATCTACCGTAAGGTCACCGTTACTGTTTGTTGTGGAAATAGTATTTCCATTTAAAGTAATATTATCTACATTCCATTCATCGACCTTTTTAGCAGAGTCAACAATCGCTGAAGAGTTTGCAGTTATTGTTCCATGACCATGATCTAAAAGATCGGTAAAATATTTACCACCAATAATATCAATATTTGCAGCATCGCCAGCTGTTTCAGTTCCTCTACCAACAAACAGTTTACCGAAAGAAGTTACCGAAGCACTTTGTGCGTCTGTATACGTACTAGTACCTTCACCGTAGGCAAGTTCACCTTGCCCAAGCGCTCCTGGGGTTGCTGTTGGGTTAGTACTAGATCTTTTGATCTTTAAGATAGTTGCCATTTTTTGATACCTATTGGGGAATTAGAAGTTGCCGCCGTTTATTTTAAGACCGCTTTTTTCAATAACATTTTCAGCAATCCACGTATTACTTGCTGCATCATATTGTAAAAGAGCGCCATCAGTTGCATTATTAAAATTTACGTCAGATAAATTTGAAAGAGTATTAACTCCTCCAGATGTGACTTTGATTACTTGCGGTTGATTGGATACTGTAACTTTCGTGTTCATGTTACGTTGTTACTCCTGGGTTTATAGTTACTAAACCTTCTATGACTCTGGTTTTATTTCCAGCAGCTGATGTAATCACAACATCATACAAATATCTTCCCTCATCGAGAGATGATGTATTGGTTGCTGTTAGAGCTAATGTTACAGTTCCGGCAGCATTTACAGAAACTGTAAATGGAGTTGATGTAGAACTGTAATATGACTTTTTAATTTTAGCCGCGCCTGAATATCCAGTCAAATCCCAAGCCGTATTAAAATCATCGAAGATTCCAATATCTGCAGAAAAATCTGCTCCTTGGTCAATATAAAGATTGTGAACAGCCGCCATAGGAGTTTACCACTTGTTTTTATTTATATGATTTCTCTAATATTTATCTATTAGTTAAACTTAACAGGAGAGATTTTATCTCATCTAATTCATTCTTGATGTTTTTCATGTCAGATTCCATCGAATCTACACGATTATTTTTCATCTTACGAATTTTATAATTATTCATATAATCTTCATAGTCCTGTCTACTGTTGTTTATTACAGCAGTAGACTTTGGATCTCTTACTAGGTCTAAGTGACCTTCAACTTTTAATTTATCCATTAAATTGCTAATGCCATTGCCCTAAAGTTTTTAATTTTAGGAACATTACTCTGATCAGGTCCTATCATAACTACTTTAATACTAAATTCTTGAAACTCTTCCATATTTTTAAGTTCGTAATCAAACGCACGATATTGATTAATTGTTTCAGAAGCTGGATATGAAAGTGAAGGTATTTCAATATAGTTCATATCATCAAACGAACCTGGTTGACCAACTCCCTTTACTTTAGCAAAGACTTTAATGTCATTTCCCCCAGTTTTAACACCATCAAATAATACTTTTATAGAAGTTGATTCATTTTCTAATACAACTTTTTTAGTAATATAAGCAGAATGTTTTCCTCCCGATGGTAATAACTCAGATGTAGTATCAAGATCACCATTAGAATCTACTTCTTTACTTAATCTATTTGAGATAGTAGTAATAGAAGATCCTTGAAGATCTAATACCGGACTTAAGAAATCATTTGTAGTTGACAAATTAATTACTGTATCTAAAGTACTTATAGCACCAGATTTATACGTAGAGTTGTTTATTGGAGATAACACAAGTCTTGGATCTGATAGTATATTTTCAACACCATTTTCAATAGACTCTGTTTCTTTTGTTATAAAAGATGGTTGTAAAATTGAATTATTAAGACTCGAACCAGTAATAGATTTTATAGTAACTTGAGAAGTAGTATCCTGTGGTACTAATGAAGAAATATTTGGTGTGATGGATTCATATGGAATATTTCTTGATGCACGAATATCATTACCACCAGATCTTTTAGCTGAATTAGCTGAAGAAATAACATTTACTTCATACTCATCTAAACTAATTACATTTGAAATTGACAAGACAGTATTAATTTCATTCAAAGGGATACCATTTAATTGGAAACATTGAACAATAGTATCAACAATATGAATTGAGGGAGTAGTACCAAAAGCACCTCGTGTAAGACCAGAAAGTATGTTAGTCCCAACAAAAGAAGTATAAGCAATAATTTCATCGTCAATTTTTATATAACCAGGATTACTTCCACTTACTGCACTATTGTTTATATTCGACCACCCTTCTGTAGTAGAAAGATTAATACTATTTGTTGTAATATCATTCAATTCAATTTGAGTTGATGATGTTGTTAACTGTTGAACTAAAAGAGCAGAAGTCGTATCAGATTGAACACCGGTTATGGTAACTTTATTTGTAGGCTGAAGCATGCCATGATTTGGTTGAGTAACTTTTATAGTAGTTGAACCTTTAGTCATGTACAATGCATTAGTACCTAATATTTGAGCAGGAATTTTTTTATTTTGTAAAATTGCAGAATAAGTTACTCCAGTATTAAATTTTGCTCTATTTAAATTAAATTTAATATCTTCATATTGATCAGAAATCCAAGTGGATTGATTAGCTGATTTAAATACTACACCAACATGAGGTTGTCTATCAATAGTTACACCAGAAGAAATATCTTGTTCCCCAACTCTAGACACCCATAAATTATATTTTTGCGAACTACTTTTTACAACAAAAGCATATTGATTATCATCAGAAAGATATAAAGGATTATCAAATATAAATTTAGTAGCTGCTGATGCATCATTTGATAATAGAACTTGGAATGCAGCGATAGTTTTTATAGATCCAGGTACTACATTAGCAGTTGGCCTGCCATTAACAACTGTTCTTAGTTCAACTGTAACTGGTTCACTGACATCTTTAGTTAAGAAATAAAGTTCTAGAGATGTAATGAACACACCACCAGTTTCTTCAATCATAAAAGATTGAGCAAGTGGGTCACCGCCTCCGCCACCTGCAGGAGCTGGAGGTGGTGGTGGAGGATCTGGTATAAATCTAGTTCTTTCATCCTGCACAGAAGTAATAGATAATTCAGGTGTTTCCAGAGTAGTTATAGTAGAAGTTACATCTAATTGTGTTCCTTGTGAATAATAAACTCCGGTAGCATAAGATCCCGTTAAATTTTTAACTTGTATATTAGTTGGATCATCCGATAATTTAAATTGTAAATTTCCAGTTTCAAATTTTTCTGGAGGAAGAATTACAAATGCTTCTAGTGTTCCCTCTGCATTAGACATTAGTCTATTTTTTTGTTGACCACCTAATAATAATTCGGATGATAGTCTGGTTTTAGCTTTAGAAGTTTGACCACTAATTATAAAATCATTACTTATATTTAAAACTTGACTATCACCATCCCAGTTTTCAATATTATCAATTACTAACATAGATGTATTAGCAGTATATCCATTTAAAGATGAATTAGTTTGATTACTAAGAAAATCTGTTGTTTTAATTTCTGATGATGAAAGGAAAGTTCTTGGATCTTGTACGGTTGCCTCAAGATAACGATCTTCATAGAGAAGATCTATCTGATTGCAATACCTAGTACCAGTAACGGTTATTGGTTTTGCTTTATACATTCTTACTTTTTCACCAACAGCAAATCGATTTGAATTTTGACTTACTAAATTTGTAATTACTTTAGGATATACAAATCTTTTTGCATTTGTATCTCCAATAAACAAACCATGTTCTGTTTTTGGTTTTAATGCTTTTGCAGTCAAATTAATAATTTTAGATCTAGTGTATCTTAAATCAGTTACTTCATTAATAGTATCACCAGACTCAAGATCAACATCTAAATTACCAACTTCATATTGAGTTCCGCCTCTAGTATCTGTTATAGATGTTCCACCTCCACCTCGAACACTTCCACCACCACCAGTATTCCAAGAATCCCATACAGTTCCACCTGGAACAACTAAATCAAATAATGTAGAAATACTATCGGTTAAATTAATATTTTGTCCTTCTACTATTTCTCGTTTTGTATCATACCAGATATCTTTTTTTGGTTCTAATTCTATTTCTCCAATATAGGAAAATGATTCAAATGGAGTTACATTTTCAACTCTACTAGCATAAGGTTGTTTTGCATATGAAACTTCTGTATATGGAATTGTTACATAACTACCAGTTTTTTGAGATGTACTTGCAGATACACTAAAATTAAATCCAACGTTATTAACATATGGATATGGTCTCACACAACCAATATTTGTATCTATAGATGCGCTATAATCATAGTTTGCAGTATCAGCTACACTGACAGTTTTAAAATTATCTACAACAAAACCATTTTTGAATCTATTTTTACCATCCTCATCAAGAACATTTAAATTATTTGTGTTTGATTCTAGTAACGTTAATGTAGTATAATCTTCGACGTTAGATAATCTTTTGTCTAACTTTCCAATATCTCTCATTGTATATTGTCTATTGTCCTGAACGATTATTTTAGCATCAAGGACAGATTTTAAATATGGCGGTAATTGAATAGAACCTAATAACATTCCTACTGATGTATCCAATGTTGGTTTTGGATCTATAGAATTAGCACCCTCAACAATTTTTAAATCACCATTTTTAGTAATGTAGATACTATCATTTCTACCAAGATAACTAGTTAAATCACAAGAAAATACTGTTCCTGGAGAAGGGACAGGTTGAGATGTATAAGAATGACCATACACATTAAATACACTCAATCCAGTTGTAGATTCTGTATATGGATTTGCGATGCTTCCAGACTGACCTGCAGAAATAGCTGAATTTGGGGTATAGAATCTAAAGTCTACTATATTTGCCATAGATATGGCATTAGAAGTTTTTGGAATATCTTTATAGGTAAGGTTGCCATAGGATTCAACTGAATAAAACCCATTTGATAAACTACTATGTTTAAAGTAATCAAAAATAACGATCAATCTATTTCTTGGTACTGCTGCACCAGACTTTCTAATTAATTTTGACGGTTTATAAAAATCACTATCATCATTTCTTGAAAAAATAAAATCATCAGTAATATCAATATATCTGCCGTGTAAAGATTGTTTTATAAACAAATCTGTTACAGAAATATTTGTTGTACACTTAATTGGGATTGCTAAATTGTTTCCTATTTGAAATTTAGAATCTTTATATAGTACAAAAACTTTAGACAATCCAGTGTCTATTGATACTATAGTTGCTTTAATATTTAACCCTTCTAAAACATCACCAACTTTTAAATTTAATGATGAATTTAAAATTAATGAATCTAATAGTGGCGCTGCAGTATTTCCACTCTCAACTTTTGTTGATTCACGAATACTATGAATTTTAATTACATCTGAAAATTTTAAAGAAATTTCCTTATCTTGAATTCTTGTTCCATATATTCCACTGTCATTTGCAGTACCATCTTTTATCTTATCAACATTCAAGAAAACAAAAGACTCCTTTTCTTTTATTCTTGGTTTTACCGATCCATCTCTTGTAGAATAATAAACATATACTGAAGTTGATACTTCAGGAACAGTTATTTGGACAACGTTGCCAGTTATTGTAGTTAGGGTGGTGGGTATTGTAACACCAACTGCAGTGGTAATAATTATTGAATTAGTATCAATAATTTCCTCTGGAGCTCCCTGTAAAGTAAACTGACCACTACTATTTGTAGTATATGATGCAGAACTAACTAAAGTATTCAGAATATAATCTTCAGCAAATTTTACTGGTTTATTTGAAAGTCTACTTGTAAATCCACTAGGAGGTGTATATAATTTTGTAACTAATTTTTTAATGTCATAATAAACACCATTGGCAATAGTTGATGCTAAAACAACCGTGTTATCGATGGAACTAGTTATTTCTACATCATTTGTACCAATTCTGAGCTTTGAATCTGCAGAAACTTCATCTGAAAATAATGTTGAAATACCAGTTAGAGTATTACCACCAGATACATTAAATGAAGATCCACTTATCTTAACCGAATCTAATAAAGTATCAACCTCAAAATTACCACCACTTCCGGTATTTTTAATTTTCCTTACATTTTCTAATTTAGTTTTTGAAATAGAAAATATAGTTGGAGATACTGTAGTAAATGTGCTATTTGATATAGACTCTCCCGTGATAAAAGTACCAGTAACTTGTTCCAAAACAAGTGCTACATTACTATTCAATGATTTGACAAAACCAGTTGCCCCAGAAGTATTTCCAGTTACAAAAGATCCAGTTGCAAAATTTGCAGCCTGACTTATTACTATAGTTTGATATAAATTAACTTCAGTAACATATAATTTGCCACTAGTTAATCCAACTGTAATTGCTCTACCGATAGGAGTTACATTATTTACATCATATAAATCTACTTTATTAGGATATTTAACAGATCCTTTTGGAGATCCAATTTTAAAATATGTTCCTATATTTAAAACGGTTCCATTATTATTAATAATATTTGTTGCTCTTGGTTTTGGTACAATTTTAATCTGTGGTCTTTGATTTGTTACTTCAAACCCTTTAACATATGATTTTCCTGCAGACACTTCAACAGCATAATAATCATCACCTAAAATTGAATTTTCTGGAGAATCAGCAGTGTTAGTTTGTATAATAGTTCGTCCATCAAATATTTTATCCCCGTCTGAATAAACACCATTATTTTCACCATCATCCAAAGCTTCTCTCACTTTAAATGTATATGGTCTTACTACGTAATCTCCAGATTCATCAAAAGTTCTTCTTGCTAAATTCTTTTCAAGTTCATTATAAACAGAGTCTTCTGAAAGAGCTGTTAAAGTTGCTTTTCCATTTTCTATACGAAGCAATTCAATAAAATCAGATCCAGTTGAAAAAGTTAAATTTTGTTTTACTAACTTTGGTTCGATTTTTAATCGATCAGCACCTGGGGAAGAGAAATTGCTTTGTCCTAGAGCATTATCAAATAATGTTGAATCATCATCAGAGGTAACTAAACTTTCATTAATTTGTAAACCAATTTTATATGATGGTCTGTTTGTATACTGATCTAGAATAATTTTTTGTGGATTTACTTCCATAAAAAATCCACGAATAAAATAAACTCCAGATGCAATTGTAGCAGAAGATCCAGTATATGAAGTTGCGTTTTGTACAGATGTTACTGCGACAGGAGTTCCAGTCTCATCAGAAAGCACTTCATTATTTTTAAATACATCTAACTGAATACCATTCTCAGTATTTCCTGATGTTTTATATTTTACATATAATGTAATAATTTCTTTTTCAGATTCAATTGCACTTATAGTATCTAAAACTTCTGCTTGAACTCCTGAAGATGCACCAGTAAGAACTTTACCTTTTAAATTAGTTCTGTAATTTTCTACCGATATGCCGTTAATAAGTCCCTGTATAAGAACGGCTTTAAAACTTAAATTATAGCTAATATTCCCTGGGATTACTACAGAACCCTCTTTGAATATATGTTGACCAAACCTTTCAATTTGATTTTGCAGAGTACTCTGCATCGAGTTTAGTTCTCGTGTTTGTACAGAGTATCCTGGTTTAAAGAGAATTTTTTGATAGTTTTTTGAACGATCAAAATCATCAAAGTATGGTGATATTTTGAGATTTGTATCTTGCATTTATAAGACCTTCAGGGATTTCTTTTGATTATTTATTTTAAAATTCTATGACTAATTTAATATCTTCTGTTTGATCAGTAGATCTGTTAACTGGTTTTCTGTTTTCAACGTAAATAATGTTTCCACTATTTTTTTTAATTTCTGGTACAGCATAACCATCGGTAAATGCAACACCAAAAACTGGAGAGTCAGCAGTAACATCGGGTGTTGCCGAAATTAAATTTGATCCACTTCCCTGACTTATCACACGATTTCCACTAAATGGAATTAATTTATACTGAGCAGACAGAGGAGTGGTTTGTAATTTATCAATATATTCATTCTGATAATATCGTAAAACTTTTGTGACAGAATCCCAATGAATTACTCTACCTTTAGCACCAGTAGCAGCCTCTGTAATAATTTCACCAAGTGTAAAATTAACATTAGTTGTAGAAGGAAATTTAATAGCAAAACAAGCAGTAGCTGTATCACTAATTAAATCTGTTGAACCAGAAGCAACTTTTGGATCTGAAATTAATCCAAATCTTCTAAATTGTGAATTTACTGGAATATCACCATCTCCATCTAGAAACTCCAAACTCTTGTTAACCATAACTCTATATCCACCAAGTTCTAATGGTGGATTTGCACCATGTCCACCTGGCGGCGAAATTATTGCAGTAGCAGTTCCGGAAATTGATGTTGGTGATTCTCCTGTTCTTGCAGATGCAAAAGCAGATGTGGTATATGCTTCGTTTAACATAATTTTTGCTCTGGTATAACCAGCACCAATAATTTCTGATATAATTGAACTTATTTCTCCAGAAGAATTAATTGTAACCTTTGCAATAGCATTTGTAGTGCCATCCCCAAGTACTGGACAATACTTTACAGTATTAACAGCATTTCCAGATCCTTTTACATCTACAATATATTGTTCAACTGCACCATCTACTGCAGCTGCAGAAATAGTACTATCTACCTTTACAGGCATAAAGTCACTAGAAACAAATTTAATATAATCAGAAATATTAATTGTATAGAGATATTTCCATCTATAACCATCAGAAAGAGTTTGAATGGAGGTTGCTATACCTGTTGGTTCAACAGTAGATGCTTTAGCCTGTGGGAAATCTTCACTAAAACCATTAAAGATACATTTAAAAACTTGAAAATTGCTATTTACAACATATGATTGTGAATCATACAAATTTGAATGAGCATTTAATGATGGGTTTGAACTAGTATAGTCATTCCTATACATATCATATTTTACATTTGGTACATAAGTAATCCTTTTAATCACTTTAGAAACATCAGTACTATTAATTCTTTTAACAGCAATCATATCATCATATATTTCATTAGAATCATTAAAAGAATCCTGAACATCAGGAGGTGCTTGGTCAGTAGTACCAGGAGACCATGGAGACTGACTATATTTTTCTAATGGCCAACTTTGAGATCTACCTATAAATAAATAAATTTTACTTCTATATGCTTGAGCTGCAGCAGAAGAATCTGCTTCTGCATTATTACTATTATTAAAAGGTTCTGCAAGAGATTCAATAAATTGCTCTGCAGCAAAAACCCTAAAATTATCAGTGACTAGTGAAGGCATTATTCTTCCGCTTTTTTATTTTATACTTTTATTTATCAGAGATAATTGTCAAAATATACGAGAGTATATGTCGATGCATTATCCGGAGACTCAATTTGGGCACTATGAGAAACTGCAGTAGTACCCGATGCACCTCTTGTACAACCAAGAAGGTTTGCAGTTCCTGTGGTATCAGATAATTCGGTATATTCAATAATTTCTGATGTTACAACTCCACCAGAAGTATGATATAAAATCACTCTATTTGTATCATAACCAGTACCACTATTTACAACATCAACTGCAGTTATTGTGCCGCTACCATTTATTGTACCTCGTAAGATACATCCGGTACCACCACCTCCAGTTAATGTAATACTAAAGTCCTTATCCTGATAATTTGCGCCACCACTAATAATTTCAACCTTTCTTATCTCTCCATTGGAAATATGAGGTCTTAATACTGCTTCTGACCCACCACCGTTATAACCAGCAACTGTAATCGTTGGCGTATTTGCAGTTAAACCGGAAACATTATCAAGTGCAACTGTTTCCACTGATGCATTTATATCAGCGTCAAGTTTAGTTGCACGTCTAAGTTCTGTACTATGTAGTGGCAATTCTTTATAAACAGAAGCTTGTACAGTTGCATAAACATCATGTTGATTTTGAATATTTTCACCTGGATATATTACATCTGATGGAGTAACAATACCTCCTTGAACCACATTAGTTGTGGCATTAAATGATGCAGTATTTCCAGTACCAACTGTTCTTAAAATAACTGAATCTGTATAATTTAAACCATTAGATGCGACTGTAACTGTAGAAAGTCTCCCGTTAGAAGGAGTTGATGTACCAACAAACCCGCTTGGTGTTGTATCTGTGTAACTATTGGTAATCAATAGATCTGGGGATTTGATAGATGTCACTGTTCTTGGTGAAATTTCTCCATCAATGTATATTTTGTCCCCTACAGAAACTTCGTATAATCTAGAAGTAGTCTTAATGTCATTAGCATTACCACGGAAATCTAACAACACAAGTTTAGTAAATGACACACTACTTTCAAAGATAATTTTATCATGTCTAATAATGTAGTCATATAAAGGACTTTGTACATTTCCGTCCATAATCACCATAATTTGATTTTCTAGTTTCCTTGGACGATCTATATCATTATTTGCATAATATACTGCAGATCCTTTAGTGATACTAAATGTAGTTCCACTTCCACTTGAAATTGTATCAAGTTTATCAAACATACCAACAACCCTTACAGATATAATATCAGAAGATGATGGAGCAGTTGTGAGTGATATCTGACTCTTAATACTACCAGTTAATGTATAATCAACTCCCGGATCTAATATACTACCATTTTTAACAACAATTATTCCAGTTTCGTGTGGAATATTATCATTACTTGTAGTTCCAATTGGAACAAAGTTTTCTTGTACGTTTCCAATAATTACAGATCTTGATTTAGCAGAAACAAACGTGTGTATGTAATTACCACCAGTAATAATAGAATTAGCAAGTCCACTAACAAAAGTATGTGGCGCTTTTTCTGATGATGGTCCTACATTTATTGTTATTGTACCAGCAGTGGTGTCAATATCAGTAATATTTAATGGGGTGTCATGTCTATCACGTTTTTTCTTTAATGAATTTGTAACTGCACTTACAAAATTATGTGTATATTGTTCTCCAGCTGGTGATATACCAACATTCATATCAAATGTATTTGTAGTTACATTACTTATTTGAATAAATTTACCACTTATAGGATCTGTTGAACGAGGGTAGGAATGATTAGTAGCATTACTATCTTTTGTACAAGTAAATGTAAGTGCATTGTCTTCTAACTTGACCCAATCATCATTAATCCAACCATGTTCAGATAGATCTATAGTTAAAATGCCGGTAGATGAATCATAGGATGCACTTTCTGGTGTACGACTATCAATAATTGCTCTTGGATGAGAAAGTTGTGTTCCCGAATATTTTCCTGGTGCAGACGTACATGAAAATGTAACTGCACCAGTTGCCAACTTAATTTTAGTACCGACTGTCAGAGCGGCCGCGCCACTCGTCCCAATGTCTAATACTAGATTGCCAGTTGTTGTATTATACGTGGTATTAACACCAGGAGTATAATTTACTATTGGAGAAGCTCCAATCGGCAATGTTAATGTATTAGTGGTAACAGAAGATATTGTAATGTTATTATCATAACTTGGATCACTAGTTCTCGGATAAGATTTAGTTCTATAGTTATTGTCCATAGAACAAGTAAAGTTTAATGAATTTGCCGCAATTTTTACGGTAGTTCCTTGTGTCAATCCATGATTTGGTATTGTCAGTACAAGATTACCTGAAGATGCAGTATAAGTTGCACTGGTAGGGGTCAAGAACTTTTGACCATCCATTAAGTTAAACTTGGTATTAGATCCGTTGAAGATATTGTTAATTGGATCTAGTAGTTTAAATAATCCATCAAATTTAATTGCAAATAGATTTCCCGTTGTATGAGCACTACTTAATGTAATAGATGAATTGCTGTTCCAGGTAAAATCTCCAAGTTCTTCAAATTTAAATTCATTATTGGAGAAGACAACTACATTTGATTTTTCTGTGGTTTCTGAATTACTAATAGTATATGTGTTTCCAGAAGTATTGGTAAGTGTACTATGTACCATACCATCAGATCTAATTAATAAAATATTATCAGTGTGTAATGGTGCAGTTACAAACGTTATGTCTGAAATACCAGCAACTGTATAATCAGCAGTTTTTTGAAGTACAATACCATTTTTAACAACCAATATGTCATCTGGTTGAATTATAGGATCAACTACATCTTGACCATTTTCAAGAACTCTAAATGTAGTTTTAGTTCCATCCTGACACTCCTCTAAATCATTAATTAGAGTTGTATTAGCATGTTTCATGACAAACACATTTTGTGGATTATAACCATCGCTATGTGTTAAAATTATTGCTCTATATGCATTAGCAGTACCGGTTTCAAATACCCAATCACCCCTCTGGGCAAATCTAGGAACACCATCTGCATAAACTACGTAATCATTAATATCGAGTGGATCAGCAGTTGCACTTCCAGATGCCCAACCTATTCTGGTTGTACTACTAGTTTCTAGTATAATAGAATCGATAGTTACAACTGAAGAATTATGAGTGTAAAGAATCCATATATCATCACCGGCATTTGGGGCAGTTTGAAAAGATATTGTGTTTCCAGGACTTGATGGAATATTATAATCCTCAAATGCTGTTGTTCCGGGACTTTGTATAGCACCGTTTCTAACTACAAATATATCATCGATATCTGGAGGAGTGAATGCAGTTCCGCCACTGTGCGTTAAATTAAATGTCGAAGTGGATCCATTAAATCCAGTTAGGTCATCTAACAATAGATTTTGAGTTGCGCCAGCCTGAGACACATATGCAAAGATTAAACCAGATTCTTCTTTAGTTGGCGCCGTTGTAAATCTAATAATTTTATTATTAACTAGAGTAAAATCTGTACCTGGTTTTTGATATACACCGTTTCTAACAATAAAGATATGATTTATGTTATTCCAAATAACTGACCCTCTTGAGGCGCCAGGAAGAGTTATTGGGAAGTCTGTTATAACTCCATCAGCGCACACAAAATCGTCTAGAACAACGTTGTTTGAGTAGTCAGGTAACAATTGTCTATTGAAGTGGGTTAAAACTATAGAATCGGAGGAAGTTGGTGCATCTACAAAAGTAATTTTGTTATCAGTTATACTATGTTGTGAAGAATCTGGAGTTAGTAGTTTTCCATTCTTGATAGTAAAGATATCACCAACATTTTTTGAGTAGATTGGAACACCAGCGTCAGAAACACTAAATGTTCTTCTAGAACCATCCTGTTTCGTAAAGAGTCTATCTAATACACTTCCGTTTTCATTAGATACATTTGAGATATAAGTACTTTCATAATCAAGAATAGTACACTTAACGGATGCAGCATAAGCAGTATTGAATGTTATTGTAGAACCAGAAACTGCATATTCTGTATAGTCTAAAACATGTTTAGTACCACTAATATTACTTTGAATAATAAGACTCTCTTCTCCATTTTGAGGAGTATAAGTTTGACCATTTCTTTTTAAAATAAATGATTTAGTGGATCCATCAAATGTTAATGGATCTAATATCTCAACATAACTTTTAGAGTATCTTGGTGTTGTAGATGTAAATTTACTATCAAAACCCGTTACAGTAGTGCTATTTTCCGGTACAACTGTTCCAGTAATTTGCTTCTTTCTTATTTCATAGATAGAATCTGGTTTTTTGACTCCATTAGATTCTATATCTTGGGTAAATCTTTTGGTTATGCAATCCATAACCGCAAATGGTCTAGTAGAAGACAAAGTTGAAGAATCTATTTTCGAACAAGTAACTGTTTCATTAATTTCCCAACCAAATATACTTTCATTACCAGATAAATTAACAGGTTCTGAAAATGTTATGGTATTACCAGAAAGATTAAAATCTGTTAGTAACTGAGTTTGACCAACAGTATTTGCAAATATAAGTAAGTTGCAATGGTCTGATGGAGTATAATTTAATGTATAAACAGTTCCAGCTGTAACTTCCGTAAATGTTAGCTTGCGTAAATTATCATGTTGAAGTGCAACTATGCTACCTTCGTAACCAACTGCAGAAGTTAACGTAATACTATTATCTGATATAGTACCGTAACTGGATGGATTTTGAACTGCACCACCAATAGAAATTATAAATTGCTCAGAATTAACATCATTTAATACAACACCAACTTCATTATTTGTAAACGAAAAAGTTGTACTAGTTGAAGAAAGACTTTGTGTATTTAATTTTATAAATTTACTTTGTAATTTATACCAGGCAATTTCATCATTAGCAGAAATATCAAATCTTGGAATAAAACTTTGGTCACCAGCAAAATTAGTTGATATTTCATATGATTCAAATGGTTCTTGTAAAATACCATTTACAGTAACTATAGATTTAAATGTTCCCTCATTAAAACCTTTAAGGTATTGTAATGAAACATCTACAACAGCTTCATTCACCACAAATTTTATGGCGTTTCTTAATAATATTTCTACAAACGTTTCACTAACACTAATAACCTCACCAATAGCTGTAGAATTAACACCAAAATAATAATTTCCAACTGTGAAGACACTAGTGTCAATAAATGCAAGTTTTTGTTTTTGACAATTAGCTAAATTTACAGATAAATCAATTTTATTAAAAAATTTAGTTCCAAAGTTAACATTACTTTTAAAAATATTTTGTTGGTTTTTAAATACTGATTTTCTTCTGCGTATTTGTTTTTTACCAAACTGTTTAAATCCAGCTGGGTGGGTAAGAATATTTTGATCTTTTTTCCATTCACTAGTATCTCTAGATGATGTAATTGAATATGACCAATCTTGATAATAATTACTATCTGTTAATTTTTGCAATACCTCACTAGTGTTACCACTAATATCAGATCTAGTTGTATTCATTGTTGTAGATGGACTTACTTTTGCATAGGCTTTAGTTCGTCTAATACTTATAATTTTTCCGTATGGTTTTCCCTTTAAATATACAATTTGATTTTCTTTAAATTGACCAGTAACTTCATCATATTCTAATACTGATGTAAAATCATCATAGTATTTTACACTCCCCGTCACTCCAATCGGGAAAAGAATAGAATTTACATCTCCAGTTAATTCTTGACCCTCTGGTACATGTTTTCTTCTAATTTTTGCTTTGAATGTAGCACCAGAACCATTTAAAGAAGAAACAGTTATAGTAGGCAACTTACTAAAATTCATACCTCCGTCAATAACTTTTAATGAGGTTATATTTCCAACGCTTACAGTTGCTTTTATTTTTGCTTTAGTAGAAGATCCATCAACTAAAATTGTTACAACATTATCATAATTTTTACCACCATTTAAAATTTCTACATCATAAATTTCAAAGTTATTAATTATTTTAGCAGTAGCTGGTATATTCAGATAATAGTTTACATTATTATTAGATGTAAATGAGGTTCCGATAGAATCATAATGAATCCTCTTTATTTTACCAATAGTACTAGAATTAGTTTGTATTATTGCAGTTCCATCTCCAGCTTCATCCGAAGTGGTTCCTTTTTTAATAATACCACTAATTGTTGGTAGTTTTCTATAATTATTACCAGTATTAGTAATAATCACTTCTTCAATTGGGCCAGAAGGTCCAAATGACTGAGAAGCATATTTTAGATTTCTATTTTCATATAATTTAGTGCTTTCTAGATATTGTACAGTAAATTGTTTTTTTGATTTGTCTATATCAATTACATTATAAGAACCACTATAACCATTAATTTTATCAATTTGATAAATGGTTTCAACAGTTCCTTTTGTTGCATGAACATATGTTATATGTAAATAAATTCTATTAGGAACTTTATTCATATCAAGCCTAACAGTGTCTGTAGGTGAAGAAATTAATGTAAAATATTCATTTATAGATTCAATGTCATATGTTAATTTAGTTGTACTACCTACCGGAAGTTTTAATTCATATTTAAATTTTGAATTTAGAGTAATTGAATAAATTAGTTTATCTTTTAGAGATTCAATTGTTGGACCTCTCCTATTTGCAAAAGATCGCCCGTTAGCTACTTGAGAATTGATTACAGATCCAACTTTAACAGTACCTATAGAAACTTCTACATTATCTAGTTTTTTTATGTTTGAACTTGGATCAGTTCCACTATCAGGTAAGAAAATTGGTGAACTAACATAATCTAACTCGGTAGTATCATAATTAAATTCTATTAAGTCTCCGATACTTAGTTCATTTTGAGTAATTGTCTCAAACGTAACTGTTTTAAAATCACTTGTTTTTTTAATCGCTGGACCCAAGACCAGAAATTTACCGCCAACTTTAGATATAAATCCAGAAAATCCAGATCCAAAAGTTTTTGAATTATTTACATCTAATGTGTCACCAACTTTATAACCATTTCCTTTATTTTCTATAATTATAGCATCAATCGTTCCACCAGAAACAGATGAAGTTCCTGCTACAGATATAATTTTATCAGTATTTTCTTTTGGATAATTTATATTTTCATCTAATCCATCAAACCATTTTTCTCCAGATGGAATCGTTCCAAAATATTTTGTATCACCAGTAGATACAACTTCAGGAACTTTTTTCTCAAATGCTCTAACAAATGATTTTGGAATTGTATCATTCGTTCTACATCTATTATTCATATAATCATCATACTCAGATGCAAATGTATCACCAATAAAATATGGGAATCCATTAAAATCAATATTTTGGGATGTATCGATTATAGTATTTGTAATTGGATCATATGATTTTTTAGTTGTGATATAAATGTATCTTCCCTCTGGAAATTCTGGTGTGATACAGAATCTACCATTATGAGTATCTAAAGCATCGTCATCACCCTCAACATATTCATAATCTTCTATGAAAGATCCAATTGGATAATCTATAATAGAAGGGCCACCAACCCTACTAACATAATATGTTGTACTACCAATAAGGTATGATGTTTCATTAATACTATTTGAACTTGTAGAGTACTTTAACTTGTATTGAGACACTGCCTCAACTAAAGGATTATTTGCACCCACTGGTTCATTCCTATTAGTTAATACTTTAGTACCATCAAATATAGGAATTCCATCATAAGAAACTGCATATGCTAAGGAATGAAGTGATTCATTATCAATGGCGTCAACTCCAGTAATTCCCAAAAGTTGTGCATCAGTTAAATTTGGTACAGTTACTCCTATAGCAGTTGCAAGTTTATTTAAAAGATAATCCGGCGCAGAATTTCTAATTTGACGAGCTGCTAATTTATAAGATGGTTTTAATAAGAAATATTGTTTTTGTTCTAAATCTTTTGGAAAATCATTTTTATAGTCAATTAGTTTAAACGACTGAGGATTAGATGTAGTTGGAGTTGCATCAGCAGAATCAAACACATACCCACCATAATTATCAATACGATCAAGATTTTTTAATTGACGAACTAAATTAAATGTCCATTCTTTTAAAAGAGTTGTAATTACACCACCACCTCCAGATGGAATAATTTTAATCTCAGGATTCGAAGTATATCCGCTACCAGAATTAATAACATCAAACTTTTGTATTTCACCATTCGTTGTTACTATTGCTCTAATAACAGCATCTTTACCGTCTCCTATAACTTCTATTGTAGGTGACGAATAATAATATTCTCCAGGATTAGATACTACAACTGAGGATACTTTTCCATCATCAATGAAAGCAACTCCCTCGCCATTTCTACCATCAATTATATCTACTGTAGGAGATTTTTGGAATGTATTAGTTGTTAATGAAGGATAATTATCAGTATTTGCATATGAAATATTATAATTTTCATTATCATAGTCATAGTATGAAACAAGCGGTCCACTCATTTCAATAAATTTAGTTAAATTTTTACTAAAAGGAACTTCAAAATCTGACTTCCCCCCACCCTTTATTATAATTTTTGGAAGGTTTATATATCCCTTTCCAAATTTTCTTATAATAATATTATCAATATTTCCATCACTATAACTTAACTCTAGCAAAGATTCTTCAAATCCAGTAAAAGGATTTTTAATTGGTGATTCAAATCTAAAAGTTACATTTGTAAGGGAAACAGGTATTTCCGAAGTTGTATTAGTATAATTTGGTTTTAATGATACTTTACCATCATTTAACAATGCCTGTGATTTTGTTTTATATAAAGAAAATTTATTATTTGCAAATACTCTGACAAAATATTCAGTATTTGATATTAATGATTGGAAATAATTACTATCACTAATAAATTTAACTTTGTCTAAAGTTTTTAGACCATGAGAATTTTTAGTTATAACATTATCTGTAATATTAAATCCTGGATAAGTATTACCTGTTGAAGAAATATTTGTATAATTAATTACTAGTTGTGGATTTTGATTAACAACTTCAATTGTAGGTTGTTCTGTAAATCCAATTAAGTCTGATTGATATTCAGAAAATAATTCGGCAAAATTAATTTTTGTTATACTACCAGAAATTCTAGTTAAATTATTTGAATTGTTAATGAGTTGTGTGGTAGTACCTTCTGTTAACAGAAGAAGTGGATTCTTGGAAGTATCTATAGAAGTTGCAATTCCACCAGTTTGAGAATACGAAATACCATACTGACCACCAATAATAGAAAATGCATTGATGTAACCATAATTTACAGTATTGCCTTTATAAGAATTTAATTGAATAGCATCTACTTGCAATCCAAGAGTTTTTTTAGTTTTTCTATTTGAAGATAACTGTCTTGGTGGACTGTAAAGAATAGCTTCTTTTAACCATCTACAAACATTTTTTTGATTTTTAAAACTTACCTTTTTTAAATCATTTGCTGGAATATCCTGTCCTATAGTTGGATATGAAATAATATCTTGCCACCAAGGAGGTATACATGATGTAGCAATATAGACATACTCATTATAATCATAATGAGTATTAAATCCACTCAATGATAGATATGATGGCAATCTAGTATCATCTACAATATTTCTATTTCTATTATAATTTGAACTTAAAACTAAAGCAAGTCGGTCAGATCTGTCTGCTGCTAGCTCATTATCTAATTTAAAATTGTAAACATTAATATTTGGATCATCAAGTTTAGCAAATTGATATTTTGTTAAACTATTTAAAGATCCACTTTGTTCGATAATAACATCACCAGGTAATCCAAATAACCTAAATTTTGGATTTACAATTGATGAGTCATTAAAATTAATATAGAAAGAATGATCATATCTATTAGTATCATAATATCTCCACAAAACTCCACCATCAGAAACTACTCCCGTTGTATGAGATGGAGCAGTTGTACCAGTTGTGCCACCAAGAGTAGAAATATAAAGATTATCATTGTAAAATTTATATTGATTTGCAACAATTTCTACATTAGATGCCCACTCATCTTGAGTATCTATTAACTTATATCTACCAAATGAAATAACTTCATCTTCAATATTAAGTGAAAGTGGGTTGAGTGAACTATCAGAAAGTTTACACCCATAAAATTGCTGAGCAGTTCTTGTTTTGTATGTTATTTCAGATCCAGAAATTGATAAGATTCCATTAGTTACAGGAAATCCAGAAGCTTCATCAACTGTAATCACAGTTTCTGTGTTACTATTAACACTAACTGATCTTGTAACTATAGTAGATGGTTGTAAGTAAATATCATTTATATCACTATTTGAACTAATCTCAAACTCAAACATATCATCCGATAAAGGAGTTCTGTTATCAATTTCAATACTTACTCCTTTTACACCAAATAATTTATCACTATTTTGAGTCAGCGAAAAAGCATCTGGTAAAGTATCTCCTGGCAGTAATTGTCCTTCGAATAATTTTGATCTAATAATCCTTCTAGTAAAAGATTGTGTATTTGAAGTTTTAAAAGTATATTCTCTAGGAAATTCAATTTCCTGATTCTCACTAAGAATTTCTACACCTTGTCTAGTCTTAAATTCTATACTAGGGATAGCAGAAATAAAAGCTCTAGGTTTTTCTCCGCTGGTAGAATATATTTCTTGCCCTTGTCTAAAAGTACCGATTATATCATATAAAATTATAGTTTCTTGTTTAGGGTCATAATACTCAACTCTACCAACTCCTGTAGCATCAATATTTGTTACAATTTGATCTTCATCAAATTTTCTTGGTCTTATAAGTGTAGTGATTGGACCAATATAACCTATACCAACATCTTCCACATTAACATCAAGTATACCGTTTTTAATGGTATCACTACCATCTACATAATTACCAATTGATGATACTTTAACAACTGCTGTTTTATTTTTTCTTAATTTCGTATTTATATCTACACTACCAGTTCCTGTTCCATAAACTTCAATAATAGGACTATTAATTAATTCTCCATTAACTATTCTATTATCGTATCCATTACCTTTACTTTTAATGAATCCTGAACCAGATCCATCAAAAAAATCTGATGGATCTGGAATTTCACCATTAAAATTTGGTATATCTAATTTGGCTCCAGAACCTCGATTATTTAGTTTTACATCAAATCTTCTATCATTAAATAAAATTCGAAATAATACTCTATGAGAATTTAAACTACCTTTTGAAGAATAAAAAGATTTAATTTTTTTTAAAAATTCACCAACATCCAAAGATTCATCAAGAACTTCTGGTATCAATACACCTAGTTCAGATTTAATTCTACTAAAAAATTCATTAGAATAATTAAAAGCAATATTATAAACTTTTGATCTTACTACATGATTTATTTTTGTAGATTTTTGTAATGAAATATATGATTTAGGAACATTACTTAATACTAAAGCGCTAGTTCCTCTAACACAATCAACAAAACTATTGATAGTTTTTGATTTGTAAAAAATTATCTCATCATCAATTTTAATATATCCTCTATTTGGATATCCTATTGTACTTTTAACATTGATTGTAGTGTCACTATCACTAATTAAAGAAGTTAACTCTACACTTTCAACTAACCTATTTGGTCTGTAATACGTTACATTATAGTAATCTAATAAATTTGCAGCAATATCAAACGGACCATATTTACCTTCTTGTGACTCGTAATAAGAAGATAAAAAATTTATAAATTCAGGATTGTTTTCCTGAACATGTTGAGGGAATTGATTCTTAATTAATGTAGAAACAATTGAACTTTTTTCTTCTAAGTATCTCATGAGCACAAGAATGGATTTGTTTCTGGAGTATAATCTTCGATATCACCAATATCATTAGGATCCTTGATAATAGGATCGTCAGAATCTTCGCCGCCTGGATCCCCTGGTGTAATTCCTGGTATAGTTGGTATTACTACTGTTCCACCCCCTGGACCTTCAGTTATTAATGGTGGTGGGTCACTAACAACGTTTGGATCACCAGTAGTGGTAGTATCAGAAATATCTGGTAAAGATCCGCCTCCTGGATCTAAAATACCCGTAATATCATCTGGATTAGGATTAGGATATATTAATATATCTTCAATTTCAATGTCTGGGACTACATCTTCATCGACGACAATATCTAGAACTTCAGGGACTACTAGTATATTTATGTCTTGTGGTGAGCCATCACATGCTTCTACTGTATAATTTAAAACACCAGTTTCTATATCTATAGACCCAATAACATCAAGGACAACTCCATCACTAGTAATTAAATATAAATTTAGGTCAACAGAACAATCAGCAATTAGTTCACTTGTTTTTGCACCTATAAAAACTGGACTTGCAATACCTTTATGACAGAAAAATTCCGATATTGCATAATACTCACCTGCAATATCTGATTTTAATTTTGTATAAAAATCTGTTATATAATTTTTTAATTGACCAGGTAGTAATTGAACCGCTTGTTTTAGATACAATTCAGAACCAACAAACAAAATTGCAGGATCTAAAGATTTTATACCACACCTCATTGTTAAATCTGAAAAAGACCCGCCAAATTTGTTGAAATCTGCAGTTTTTAAATATTCAGTAATAAAGTTATTTACTAATGTTTTTAATTCATTTTCTCTATTTCTAGTCTTTGACGTATCATATACTATTTTAGGTGTTATTACAAAAGTAATTCCCCTAGCATCTTTTATTTCTACTGCAATTGATCCAACTTTATATTTTATTAATTCTCTACCAATTCTAGATTTTTCACTTTCACTAACTTTTTCACCAATAGTTGGTTTTATTATAATAACTACTTTACCAAATTGCGGTTGGTTTAAAGATTCTCCAGAAATAACTTTTACTAAACCTGTATTTGCATAAATTTTAGTAATTAATGATTCATAATCTGATAAAGTAACTGCTCTATCTTGTGCAGCATAAGCTCGTGGAGCTCTATATTTTATAGATCTAGCTGTTTCAAAAGAAGAACCACCATCTGATTTTGGTGTTGTATTAGAAATAGAAAATGTTATTAGGTTATATGGTAGAGTTACAGCTGTATTAACACCAGCATCAGAATTAATACCCTCTAATCTACCAACAAATTTAAAACTACTCCCAGATATTGCATTTGCTTCACCACCATTTGTTATAATGTATTTAATTTTTACTATCTCACCATTTCTTAATTTTCTACCTAGTACATCATCTCCAAAAACAACTTCATATTTTTGGTCTTGTACTTCTTCAACAAAAAATACAGTATCAGAATTTGAAACATCGACAATGGTATCTTTTCTAGTATAGAATACTTCTTGACTATTTTCTGGATCCGAAATTACTGATACTTTAATAGTTTCTGAGTCTATAAAGTTATTTGGTATAAAAAATCTTTGATGCTCATTAGATTCGTCTACAGTATAAGAAATAACAAATTCTGTACCTTCAAATAGTTCGATTTCATTAAATTGAACAGATGTTCTATTTTTTACACTCACATCTAAATCATCAGTGGCAACAAACGTATAATTTTTGTTGTTTGAAGATGCATTTAAAACAGATCCTTTTTTTAATCTAATAATATCATACTTACTAATTCCATTGTTACTTGCAGAAGAATCAGAAGCGGTTATATTTAATTTTATTTTTGATGATGTATATGAAGATGGAGTATAACCTAATCTTTTTGATATAGAAACTATATTATCACGCAATACAGCTGTATCTAAATTTAATTCATTAGAAGCCATATTTACATTATATGTTGTATATAATGTGTTATACGACAAGATGTCAACTAACATTGACATGTTAGATCCCTCAAAGTCGTAACCTTGAAAATCTGTATTATTTTTTATGAAATTTTTTATAGAGTCTCTTATTTCCTCAAACTCTAAAGCTGATACTACTGGTAATTCCATTTATTTAACTTTCTCTAACTAGGATAAAAGATAAGTTTTGAACTTCTGGTGGAAGTCCTACGATTAAATATTCAATGTTAACATCAAAAAAATGATTAGAATCATTAACATCTACATTAATTTCTTCTAAAATTATTCTAGATTCATATAAACCTAAAACTTGTTCAATTTGTTCGATTAATTCATTTGCGGCAACACTTGTATTTAGCTCAAATAGATATGAAGTTATGTCAGTACCAAGGTCTGGGTTAAAAAGTCTCTCATTTAGTTTTGTTAAAACTAAATTTTTTACTGACTGTTTTATTGCCTCCTCATTTTTTAATACGACAATGTCCCCAGTAATAGGGTGTTTAGTGAAGTTAAAACTAAGATCTTTGAAAGATCTAGATACTTTACCTAAAAACTCATTACTTAGGGACCTTTTATTGGCTATAGAACCAAGGTACTGAGACATTATAGCATAAATTTTACCGTTATACTATGTATATCAGTTATTGGCCAATTTTTTACGAAAATCATCTTCCCGCATAATTGATGTTTTGACACTCTTTAAATATTTGTCTGATTTAGGATTCGTAATTAAAACTACAGTACCAAATTGATCACTCATTATAGATGGGATATAATCTGGATTTGGAGAATTTGCCATGTTAGGTACGATAGTGTTTAAATTTTACAATTATTTATTTTCCTTGTCCTCTATATGCTTTTTTAGCGTTATTACGAGATGTAGAAGCATATTTGGTGTTTTTACCCTGACCCTGGCGAGTCAGTTTAGGTTTGGCTTCGATAAAGAGACCACCAGACAGTCCAGTTTTTGATTTTGCCATATAAGTTAGATAACTTTTAGTATTTTAAACGAAAAAGGGTCAAATGTCAATGTAAAACGTTGGGAGTTCCGCCTAATCTTATGTGAAAACACGTATCAAAGTTTCCAACAGCGTTAGTTGGACCACCATTACTTAAATTTCTAAAATTTCCAGGACCCGTAACAGCAAAGTGAATGGGTTTAGAGTCATGAGGGGACACAACGTCTCCTGTAGTCGCTACTGCGCGTCCTCCAGCGAGTATATTGGGACACTTGGTACTGATAATAAAACCACCACCGCTATTAGGATCTCCAATATTTGAAATTGGTCTTGCCATGTTAGTATTTTAGTGAAAAAGCTGAATGTTGAGCGATACTAAATCCTTTGTCATAACTACTTATAACAGCTTCTTTAGGAATTTTTATCAGTCCTCTTAGTGTAGGTTCATCTGGTGTTTCATCAGGACACGTACCAAACACAATAACAGTACCAGTTCCAACACCGTCATTGGTTGCAGTAAATATATCTCCTACAGATGGATTTCTTCCAGCACCAATCCTTCTCCAATTACTAGATCCTAAGGTTGCAATCTTATATCTAACACCTGATTCAATAGATTCTATAGATATAGTATCTTCAAACGTAGAAGTTGTACCAAACCTACCTCTCTCAATGTTATCAAATGATGTTTCTGTTTTTGAACCGTAGTAAATAATTTCTTCTCCACTGTAAGTGTAGTATCCATTATTATTACCAGATTCTAAAGAAACAATTTTTTTAATGTATTTTGGAATAATTAGATAACCCGATGATAAAAATTCTGATGTTGATTGTACAAATATAGAACTATTATCGGTTCCTACATTTTTAGTGAGTGTTGTTGTTATTGGGATGTCAACATAAGGATTACCTTTGTTCTCAATAGTTTCACCAATAAGTTCTGAATGTTCTTGTAGTCTAAACTCAAGAATTTTATGAAAATCTTGTTGATAATTTATCGCTGGTTCCCAAATAATTGCTGGATATATTACATTAGTAGGTGCAGTTAACATATTAGTTTTATAATTTTCATCAGCATCTTTTGGTCTCTCCAAATAAAGTAGATCTCTCAGGTCAGTTTTAGCGTAAGCATCAGCATGATTACCACCCGGAGGTAAAGAAACATTTGTAGATATTGTATATACGTTTGGAAAAGCATCTCTAGTAAAGAACTGTGCGTTTCGTTTAGCATTTGGATCCGATAAAGCTACCCATTGAATAGAATATGTTGTTGTTGTGGTATTATCACCACCACCAGTATTAACAGTAACCGGTGCTGAGACAGCACCAGCACTAGTTGTGATATTACCTACATGACCACCAGAATTATTTACAGTTACACTCATACTGGTTGTTAAAGCACCTCCAGGAGTAGAAATACTAATCGGCCATGTCTGTCCGTTATTACTTGCAGTCCATGTTGGTTTAGATCTAATAATTATCTTTGGTTGATTAATAGTTGTTTGTGGATCTAAATCTAAGACAGGATTTAGATACTTATCATCAGTAACAAGCAAATCATTACAAAAATATCCTACCCTGTCGGTTTTTGGTGGAAGATCTCTAAAACTTGTTGATGTAAACATTCTACCTGATTGATCTTCTCCTACAATTTGTGGAGGTAGATCTTGAATTCTAACAGTTGGTCTTGCATCTTCTACAAGTTTATATCCATCACGAAGATCACCTATTAATTTGTCAAATTTTTCTTTATATAATTGTGGTAAAACATAACTACTATCAATACTTTGTTGTGTTAAAATTTCATTCTGTACACTACAAACATCTGTAATAGTTTCTGACAAAGTATTGGTATTAGTTTGTAAAGCTTTTTGTTCCTCAATAGGATCATACATGCTATAGTAATTTGGTTTAATATCATCTCTACAAATATCATCAAATACAGCTAATGCTTTTTTATTAAGTGTTTTTACGATATTAGAAATAATTATAAAAATTTTATATCTATCTTCAGCATTTGCTGTTTGATCTGAAACTAATTTATTAAATTCCTGTTGTACTAAATGTATAGTAGTTTGATCAATCGGTGAATATGTAAATGAATAATAAATTGAACTAACAGCATATGCAAAATTTGTTGCAGGACTTGTAAGAAAATACTGACTTTCTGTTCTAGAATTATCATCCCATATAACAGTTCCTAATGTATATTCACCATACTGATCACTATCAATTTCCTTTTCGCAGGCAAAATTAGAACCATAGAAAACAGGTTGGTATTCAATCTCATGTTTTACTTCACTAAACCATGTTCCAACAACAGCAGATCTGTTTGTAATTCCTCTACCTGCTTTTACTTCAATTTCACATTCATTTATACCGTTTCTTGTAACAGTATACTTAGTATCTACTGAAAAATTACTACTACCTGATAGAGTAGCATAACATAGTGTATGTTTACTTACACGATTACACTGATCATCAATAAATCTTACATTTTTTAGTTTCTTATTTTTTAATGTATCTGAGATATAAACAATATTTTTAATGTAATCTACACCAGTTACAGTTGTAGTTTTATTCTTAATAGCGTTGCCTTGGACACTCATTCCTTTAATAATATCTGTGGCATCACTAAGTCTTAACCATGATCTAGTTCTTTTATAATCTAACTCATCTAAGTTTTGCGATGTTCCATTTGCATTATTTAATGCAAGAAAATTTAATTGAGTGATTTCAGGATTTTCTACACCCTTTTTTGGTTGTTTAGAAACAGTTCTACTAAGTGCTACTTCTTCAACATAGTTAATAACATTAGTTACTTCCGCCCCATTAACAGTATCACCAATACTAATAACATCAACTGCGCCAGTCTCACTACCACCAGTAGATACAGTCCAGTTACGTGCAAAGGTATTAGAACCATCTTCAGTATCAAACCATACTTTAACTCTTCTATTTCCAATTTGTTCTAATTTGGATAAAAACATTCTCTCCCGAGTAACGCCTGAAGCAGTTTTTTTCTCGTTAAAATTAATTTTTATGTGTGATGTGTTAATAATGGTTTTGGGAAAAGTTATAACGTAATGTTTTCTATTTCGTGAATTATCCGATCCACCTTTATCATTTCTATTTCTTGCCTCAACTGTAATATCACTCCCGGATTCATTAAAACTATTATCTTCATTAGTATTATCATTAAAGTTATGAGTAATAGTAGAAGTATAAATTGCTATATCTGGTACGTAATTAAAGAAGATCGCGTTTGAATTACCATCGCCATAATAAATGATTGGATCACCAAGTTTATCTCTGATACCTTGATCTTTATTTTGTAACTTACCTGTAGTAGGATCAAATGTTAATTGATTGTAATTCCAAACCTTATCACCTTTTATACTACCAGCTTCTGGATTTGGTTGATATATTTTAGCAATTACATCAGCTAGTGTAAAATTAACATTATAATATTGTTCTTGAGGCAACAACGTATAAGTTGTTTTTGTTTTACTACAAGATGATCCATCACCTGCTCCTGGTTCGCTTTCTGCAGTACCAGTACTTGCAGTTTCTACTTCAGTTAATTGAAGAAATCCCCCAACTTTTCGAGTTCTTAACGTATGACTTGTAGGCCAATTAAAAATATGTTGAAAATATTGCTCATCATGCGTATTAAAAAGAACCGTTTGATCTTCGTCTTTACGAATTAAAATATTTTGAAATGATCCACTTGTTTGTTGTCTTTCGACTGTAGGATTATCATACACATACTGACGTAATATTACATCAGTATCATCAACAGGAAATCCTTCTTGATCAATTAATCCATTCTCTACGAGTCCTTCAATTAAATCATATCTATGATACTGCTTTTCTCTTTGAGCGAAGGTCGCTCCCTCTATGGGATTACCATATGAGTCTGTACCAGGAAAAGAACTGCCGTTCTGTCCAACTTCATGTATGGAATGTTTTACAATTTGATTAATTTCTGCGGTATCGGCACCAGGATTACTATCTGCTGTACAATCACTATCATTAACAGCTGTTGCACTAGGCGCCGGAGGAACAACTGTGACACTAAGTATATCAGGATCAAAATTATGTCTTGGCCTAGAATTGTTAATACGTACTCTTTGTTTCTTTGACATCTCTTATAGAAAATCGAGCTTATTCACCTACCTTATGTAGGCGCAGGCCTGGAAGGTTATCATAGTCCCAGAACTGCCATTCAAGTGTATCTCCCTGTTTCCAATCTAATTCTTCCAAGATATCCTGGGGAATTTTTACAACATACTCTTCCGAGTTTTCGTCGAATTCTACCTCTGTGGTAGTTATATTATATGACATGTGTCTGTATTAATACTATCTCAGTATATATCATTCGACCCAGTTCGGAGGATTATATTTGAGAAACTCCCAAAATGTCATCTTCATTTCTTTCTCTGTCATTCCACAATGCTTTGCAGCCTCTGGTAAATTCATTGATGAATAAAATAATCCTTCGTGTGCTTCCCTCACATTGTCTGGTGTAGTCTTAGTCATATTGTCGTCATACGTAGTCGATAGTCCTCTAACCGCTTTACCAGTTCGGTGCTTTCTTTTGTGGTCTTTGGTGTCTCTTGCAGAATACTTAATAATTCGTCGAGTTCCTTTAAGGTTAAATTCATCGTTTTTTCTTGGCGAATTTTTTTTATATATGAGGGATACTTAGAGGTCGAATCCGGTCCGTTATAGATTAGGGTAGTTAGGGGTTTTCGCCCCCATACCATAGGGCTAGTGCCCCGTTGACATGTCACATAGCCTTAGAGCACTTGTTGCCTGACTTGACTGAAGCAGCACCAGGGACACTGCCGTGCTGGAACGAACCCTTAGGAGCAGCGTTTGCCCAACCACGCTTGCCGGTGAGTGCCTTGACGCCACGACGTGAGGGGCGGAGCACTGTGACCTTGACGGTCTTGCCTTCTGCCTGTAGGGCAGTGGCGATGTCGAGCAGGTTCTGAGTGGCGGATGTCATGTGAGTTTGTTTGTATGTGGCTATTGTACAGGGTCGGCGGTCAGTTGTCAAGCAACTCAGTACTTGTCAATCGTGAGCAGATCAAGTTCCTGTTCTGACAGCGACATGACATCAACTGACTCATCGGCATAGACTCTCACCCAGCGGAGCGGTTCGCCTGTTGTCAAGCGCCAGATCATCATGTCGCCATCCTCTCCCCCTAGTCTCCACTGCCGGCAGATCTCGTAAGCGTGTGAGATGCTGATAGCATAGTCAGCACCTGCCTCATCGAAGCATCCCCAGTTGTTAGGTTGTACAGCGAAGGTTGGCAGAGTCATGTGGAGTTGTTTCGTATGTGGCTATTGTAGTCTCTAGCCCCCTCCTCTGAGAGGGCCGGTGTGACAGTTCAGAAATCGATCTCGTCTGAGCGTCCATAAGCAGCAACCGCACGCTTGAGAGTGCCATCACCTAGTTGCTGCAGCATGCTGAGGTCCTCCAAACGTGTCAGCAGTTCGCTGGTGTTGGTGGCGTCACGAAGCAGGGCGATGAGTTGATCTTTGTTCATGGTGTTGTGTGAGTGAGTGGGTGAGCAGGTAGGGGTCAGAGGAAAGCAGGGTCGATGATATCATCCTCAGCGGGTTTGGCAGGTTCATCGTCCCAGCGAGGTTCCTCTTGTAGGAACACATCGGCGCAGTCTAAGTAAGCGATCTCGTTGATTTCGTCGTTCATGATTTCTAAGAGTTGTTTGTCTGTTTGGAGAGCGATTGTGCAGGGGTCAGTATACATCAACCGAGACGCATTGAGGAGAAGAAAGGAACAGTCGAGAGACCTTGTGCAGTGTTCATGCGAACATACCAAGTAAAATCTTTTTGAAAGACGTTATCTCCCTGTTCTCCATGAACATTTAGGATTGCGTTTAAACGTGATTTAGTGGTCGTAGTCTGCCAACCACCATCAAATAGACGGATGAATGCATCACCAATCTCAGCAATCTTGTTACCATGGAGAAACACTGTGGAGACATCATCGATGGTCTCAACGCGAGTGTTTGCAGATTTCCAGTCTGTACCCTCTGAGATTGCGTTGTTCATCTGGGTTTCGATCTTACGCATGGTTGGTCTCCGTTTGGTTGATGTAGCTACAATACACGGTTTTGAGGTCTGTGACGAAACCGTGTGACACTAGTCTGACTGTCACAGACCGTTCAGGTAGTCTGCGAGTTCCTCATCATACTGTTCCTTGGTGTCAAAGGTCCTCCCATAGATGACACAAGGGAACGTCTTGTCGAGACCTGCAGACGCGACCATCTCACAGTCTTGTCGATCGTATCCCATCTCGACAAGGTTGTTCACGTAGGGGTTGTTTGATTTCATGAGAACAATTCAGTGATTTTTGATTGAGCAGAGTATGATAACTCGGTTTCAGTCTCTCCATGATCTTGATAGTCTGCAAGTGCATCGTAGATTGCATTCCACTCATCTTCGGTGAAAAACTCTTTGACGTTGTTGTACATTGACATTTTGTTTAAATCAATCAAGGGTGAATGTTTTCTCAGTGATGACATTGAAATCATCGTCCATTTTTACATAATTCCACTCGTTCTCGTCCTCTCCCTCCTGGTAGAGGTGCAGAACACCCTCTGAATCGGTTTTGACGTAACAGTCATCAAAGTTCTCAGTGTCCAAGACGTAACCCGATGCGATGAGTCCTTGAGTGAAAGTCATGTGTTTGTTTGATCTTTAATAAGAATACATCATTTCGGACCCTTTGGGGGAAATAGTGGACAGTTCAAGAATTGGTTTCGGCCGCAGGGTCAATCTCTAAACTGTCACTTACTAACTTGACTTTATCCCACTCGTAGGGGTAGACAACAACTCGGGTCTGATGTCGTTTCGGAAACTCATCACCGACGAGAATACTTAACGACAACTCACAGATGAATACAATCGGTCCTCTGACTGTTTTGTATTCTACTAGATCTCCTTCTTTGAACATTAGTGTGACCTCTTATTATAATAGTTACGAATCATTTCCATTAATGATTGTTGTAACTTAGGATCACATGTTTCATTGTATGCTTGTATATACAACGCCACGGCATCTGCTGGGCGTGGGATATACATCTCTTTCTTAGTAAGACTATACTTACTAATATTATATGTGCCTGGTCTAGACTTAATCTTCTGTCTACCAAAGTTGCCTGTGACGGCACCTTTCATCCTGGGCATCTTAGCCATAGAGCGTCCTTTGAACGACTGACAGTGTTATTATACAGGGATTGCTGTCAGCTGTCAAGAGGCCTCTCAGCCATATGCATACCTTATATGATAATAATTTCATATGCCACGCATATATGTTAATAATTATGCATTATATGTTAATAATTGCTGTTGCCACCCTGGTATACTCAAAATGCCTCGGAGGGATGTTGCTGGGTCGCCTGGGGGATTCTCAGAGCGCTTGCGATCTTCTTAGCGATCGGGTAAAGGTAACAACAACTCAGAGGGTAACAAAGGATAACAGAGGGTATACACACGTTATATGATAATAATCGAAGATACACACACATATATGATAATAATCCCTTCTTACATACACATATGATAATAATTACAAAACTCTAAGCCACATTTAATTAGCCATTTAATTTATCCACAGGTTTTCCACAAAATATACGGAACTTGTGGAAAACTATACTCTAACCTGTAACTTATACTGTACTTTCGTTAACTGATATCTTATAATATACTTCTCAACATGTTCGTAACACTGGAACCAGCATAACTTCTTCTCTCTCCTATCCTCTAGTCTCCATATCATTGTCTCATGTGGAAAAAGTTCTTTATCCTTTGACTTACTATACTTAATTGGTTCTTGCTTCTTCATTCAAATACCGGCATGACATTGTTTAGAAGTTGTTCAGGATCATTACCATAGTATCCCATGTTCATGTATACACAATCAATATATCTGAGATCATCACGTGGCGTATAGAATGTGTATTCATCACAGTACTTTACTATCTCTTGTGGCACTTGGATTGATTGATAGTCATAGTCAATGTACATACAGGAGTTTACCTTCTACGATAGTGATTGTTTTACGTGGGAATGGGGCATAGTGGGCATTCCATTTTGCCGGATAGACTTCAATCTCTCTTGTCAGATTTGTAGCACGGACCTTACCATGGCATCCATTCTTTTCCCATGTGAGTTTTTCATACGGGAAGATGTCATCCTTCTGTAATACCCAAGACTGTGTACCAGCAAAGTCTAACTCATACAATTGTCCTGATGGTGATAACCAATACTCCATCATTTGATTGTGTAGATCTTTTGTTTGTAGTGATCTATTGTGAAAACTTGGTCCCAAATCATAAGAGCAATGAATACTATCAAACATACCCATGAATACATTAAGCGGTTATCTTATGTATTCAAGTGTATTCAGGGTTTTTCTTGCATTTCTAGCCGGGAACAGGGTAGAATGTCCGTCTGAAGGAAAAATATGGAAAAACCACGTCTTTCCTTCAGTGGTGGACTGGGTTCTTAGTCCTGATCAGGGGTGTCCCACATGTCCATCTCAATGAAGTGGAATTCATACTGTGACATTGTGAAACGCAACTGTTTCATCCATTGTGGTTGGATGTTCTCTTTCCATTTCTTCTCTTGTGTCACACTTGGGTGGTGCATGACAACATAGCATTTCTTGATGTTTTCATCGCGGTTTGCATACAATGAATCAACAATGCGTTCGAGACTGAACTTTGCAGATGACATATACAATGAAATTGTATTGTCTTGGGCCATCAATCGTTGAGTCTTTTGTACCATCTCTTGGAGATACTTACCAGACTTATAGTTCTTGAATGTAGAACCATCCTGTTGTTTCATGTTCTCTTCTTTCAGTTTTTGTTCTGAACCATCCAAAATACGATTGGTTTCACTATTAGTGAATCCCATCATCTTCAGAGCTTTGGTGAGTTCTGCATCACGAAGTTCTGCACCATTACACACCCAACTCATCACATGTTTGATACCATCTTCAACATTACATGGTTTCTTGACAACATCAGGTCGTGCATTTAGAAGATCCGCAATCGTCTTCATCTCCAAATCAGTAAGGTGCAAACCCTCCTGATATGAGATACGCATGATCTTAATTTCAACCGTATGTTTTGACGCTAATGCACCATAGAACGTGTGGTTTCCATCAATGCGAATATCTTCACCGTTCTTTCCGCGTCCTTCAAATATAACAATCGGATTGCATTTATTAACTGATCCACCAGCATCATCTAGTTTCTGTGTGATCAATTTTTGCAGTTTGTCGTCATCCTGATAACGAACCTGCAAACGTTCCATATCAACATGTTCGTTCTTATCTTCACGAGTGATAGGAAACTTTTCCGATTGGATCATTTCAACCATAGAATTACAAGATTCTAGGTCTGGTGTCATATACTGTTGTACACCATTAGTTTTATTGAAATATTCAGGATTATCCTTGGCGTTGACACTTTTCAACAATTTGTGTTCAACATTTAACATCTCACGATATGGTCCATATGAAAGAACTTCGTACTTCAAACGAGATGTGGGATCTTGGAAGATTTTGTTAAATTCAACATTCCTAGATGAATGCTTGTATGAATCAGTGACACAACCTTTGTGGACACCAATATATTTGCAACCAGATTCTAAGTCAGTATATTTGTATGTGTACCCTTGATATTGTTTCGGTGATTTTGCAAAGACTTCTTCGACGATGTTTGTTTGAGTCATGATAGTATGTGAATAAGGAAAATCAATCAATCCTGGAATCAACCAAAATTAACTGAATGATCTTTGTGAATTGTGTGAAAGGTGAACCTCTCAACATAGCCAATATACCCTGACTAGGGGTGGAAGTCAAGTGGTTGTAACCAGTTTGCAAAGTGGACTAAACAAACTGTTCAACCGTCCTACCTTCCTTAAAGATAGAGTCAACCACATACTGGAGACGTTTTGCAACAGCACCACCGTGATTCTTGTGAACTGGGACAGTCACAAACCCAGTGGATTTGCGATAGAGTTGACACTGACCTGCAGGGATCTTACCAGATTGAATATCTTTGATATCGTCAATATGCAGACGGATAACACGACCGATAGTCTGTGCCATCTCAATCAGTGGAAGATTACGCAGCAAAATGCAGTGAGTCAAACCAGGTACGTTGATACCCTCAGACAGAATGGAATAGTGAAACAACAGAAATTTCTTGTTGTCATCTTTACCATAACGAGTCAGAGTGTCAAAGAATACCTCACGACTCACTTTTGTTTTGTTGACATATGCACCGTGTTTAGAGGTGATATGCATGATCTCAAAACCACGGTCTGTGAGTTGTTGAATCACATCAGATTGTGTCAACATGTTCCACATCACACGAGTAGATGGTGCAGCAACCAATACTTTGGATGCATTAGTTTCATCAAGTGTGTCAAGAATACTCAGGACAGTCTCACTATCAACCTGTGCAGCAGTATCTTTCTGACGTACAATGTCAGTCTCGTGAGTATGAATAGTGGGAGGAATGATCGAACCAGACTCAATCAGTTCTTGAGCAGGTACTTTTTCAATCACATCTCCGTATACAAAAGTATTATTCATACCGTTTGCATGTGGGTCGCGATTGTTACGCGGAGTCGCAGTGAAGTAATACGAACGACGCGCAATCAAGGATGCAGCTGCAACAGACTTGAAGAAATCTCTGCGGGTAGAGTTGTGTGCTTCATCACAATACATGATGTCAATGTCAATACCTGCACTCACAACCTTGTTCAAAGAGTTGTAAGTAGTGAAGATGATGCAAGATTCAGATGCAGCACGCGCAACGTTGTTAAACATTGCGATCTTATCAGATTTAGTGGTAGAGAAATACTCAGTCTCACCACTGTGAACATGACAAACATGCGTCCATGTGTGAGAGATTTGTTCCATGAACTCACTGCAAAGTTGGTTTGCAAGGAGAATACGTGGAGAAACAACTACGATGGTTTTAGGACCACTCTTGAGAGCGTTGATTGCATCGACAATCATGCAGAGAGTCTTACCACCACCGGTTGGAACAAGGATGCGACCCTTGTTGGTTTCCTGCATCTTGGTTACGATGCGGGTTTGGTGGGATCGAAGAATCATGCAGTACGTCTCTCAATGTAGCTAATATACACGAAAACCCCCATGGGGTCAAGGGGGTGTGGACAGTTCGTCATCAGTCCATCAGGTGTTTGTAATTGTTTAAGTTTTCTAACCACATCATATTGTAGTCTTCTCCCTGTTCAGTTTGTCCCCATTCTCGATACTCTTGTACAAGAGCAAGTATATCACGCCAACGTTCTTTCTTCTCTAGTTTCTCAATACGTACCTCAATAGTGTCAAGATGATTGTCAATCACTACACCTGCATTTTCTTTCAGGTTGGAGAATAGTTTCTTGTTACTTGCCATTTTTGTAGATTTTGTAAAGACCGTAGATGATACCACCAATCAGGAAGATCGGCCACATGGAGATAACTAGGATTAAACCTGCACCAGCAGCAAGTAAGACAAGACCACCGAATGCACTAGAAAGTCCTCCACCTCCATCGTCATCATCGTTTTCGTCATCATAGTCTACACCACTAAATCTGGTTTGTAGGATATTACCATCGTACATCTCCTCACCCTGAGAACGTGCCTCAGAATGTGTGATGCATCCAGGTACTGGCATCCATTGGATTCGTCCGTTCTTTTGTAGTAGAACTTCAAAGTTTTTAGTAGACATCAGAGAGTACCTGCGTTGTTAATGAACTCTTTAGCATCACTTACAGTATCGAAATTGCCAATAAAGATATACTCAGGTCCACCATCGGTTTCAACTTCCTTTTTAATCGAGAAACCACCATTCTCTTTGTCCTCGTAAATAGCACCGATGATTTCACCATTGTTGTAGACCACTTCATTGTAAAGGACAAAGTTGAGATTACGACGGTATTTGATACCAGTCGTGTCTTGGATGTGCATCATAGCAAAAAAGTTGGTGTTTCTCTCAACATGGCTAATATACATCAGATTGGTGTCTTGTGGAGGAATGGTGGACAGTTCCTGAACTGTCATATGAATTGTAGTTTTTAAACAGTTTGGAGTCACGCTCTGCTAAAAATAACAGATAGCATGTGAGAGCAACAACAGTACAGATACCACTCAAAAAATACTGAGTAAATTTCATTGTAGTGGTAGCAGTTTAGTAGATGAGATGATTAACAAGAACGTGAGCATGATTACCACGTCCCATGATTTTGTTCTGATGAAGAATGGCACAGAGATAGCATCGCCGATGAACTGCATAATCACTCCTAATGATAGATTTACATGTAGGATGATGAAATATGCAGTGACCACAAGAAATGATCCTACAATTCTACCGGCGGTGTCAATCTTCAAAGTTCCTCCAACATCTCATCCATTTCATCAGTGTCAACATCATCAGACAACCATGCAATACCGTCTCCAGTGATATACTCACCGAACTCATCAATGAAACGTTTTGCCCACTTGCGATAACCGAGGTTCTTATTCTCTTTAGCGTGGCGGTAGATCATCTCCTCATTGCTGATCCAAAGAGCAACATTCCAGGTGGCGTGATTTGCCCAACCGTTGTATGTTTCTGTGTCAGTCATGGTGGATGTGGTCATCAGTGGTGTTCCTCTCAACATGGCTAATATACACGAAAATGGACCCCATACAACTAGCCTTGTGACACTTCGTTAACTGGCATGGTGGTATAGGGCGTAACTAATGATTTATCTACAACTTTACCAGGTTTCTTTGCATTAACTGGTGCATGAATATTACCAGTCTTCTTGTTGATGAAACCCCACACAGTTTGTACCTCTTTGCCCTCTGCATACACATACTTAGTATGATGTATGAGCATCACTCGTTTGTACTTAGTGTTGAAGTCCTCGGTGAGATAACTAAAACCCTTCGGCGCATTGAATTTCATGATGTGGATTGTTTATGTTGTGGGGTACATCAAAGACTAAAGATATTCTATCAACATCTCCTATGTTTATAGCACCGTGTTTTATTTTGTTATTGAACCAGAAGAATGTGCCTGGTTCAACAATCATAGTCTCATCACCAACATAATACTGATAACGAGATTGTAGTGATAAATGATATCTATCTTTCTGCAAATAGTATGTTCCCTCATCAATATGCATATTAACAGAATCACCTGGTTTTAATCTAAAGAATGCTGCACGACCTGTAGCATTGATATGGTTTTCCTTCAGAAACTTTCTCACCTCACTATAGTGTGAATATAGAGGAGTTTCTTGTTGTTTGTCTATATTCTTTGGATTATCTCCACGTCCTACTTTTGCCCATACCAGTGGCAAAAATCCATATGGGTCTTTATCACCACCAACACGATTAGGATTAAGCGATGATACCCAATCCCAATCATTATAGTTATCATAAACCTGATCTAAGATTGGTTTAGGATCTATTCCAGTTTTTATGATAACTATGTTCTTCATGAACTTAAAACTTTATCATACAATTTATCAAATATTTCTTTGTCATAGTCAGCATGACCAGAATCAATACCGTGTTCCCACACATCAATCATAATTTCTTGAAGAAGAACAAGTTCTTCATAGTCAAGATTGGAAACAGAAAGTGTAGTTGTCATCATGTTAGTTAGTGGCGTAGGTTTGTGCGATTGCATCAGACTTGAAGCGTCTGCATAACTTAAACAAGAGTTTCAAATCATCCTTAATAACATAACGGAACGAATCTGATTCGATCACAAAGTTACCATCTTCTAACCATACTTGTGGAAGTTGTTTCTTGTAGATTGGGAAGTCAGTTGGCATAATGATAGTTAGAAGAATGAATAATGAAGTGATTAGAAGGTCTTAATCACTTCATTCAGTGAGGTGATTAAGATGTCTTTATCAACCAACACATGCCATGGGAGCATACTCAGAGCGTGGCATCTGATCAAGGTTAAGGTCAGTTACTTCTGCACCGTTAGCAATGCGTGACTCCCACTCATTACGTGCTGTGAGCATAGTCACAGTGCTGTAAGACTTAGCACCGTTATCAATGAATGTGACACGTTTGTTGAAACGTTTGACACCCTCGTCAGCGATAAATGCTTCAGGGAAGAAATCAACGATGGTTGCGTTTGTGGTGACTTGCATGGGTGGTGTTCCTCTCAACATGGCTAATATACCACCGCCTAAGGGGTCTGGGAGCGTCTGTGTGACACTTTATTCACTGGTCTAGTCTAGACTAAGAGAATCCTCATCAATAACGGAATTCAATGTGTTATCTTTTAATACACTATTAGCATGATCACTAATAATTTTTGTGATCTCTTCTTCTGATAATGTATTCAACCAAGACCACATAGGATCTTCACGATCCCACTCCATTGTAAATGTTCCGTCTTTGTTTTCTTTAACTTTCAGACTATCCGTGGGAACTGTCATAGTTTTACTCCCATGGTAGCACCATTAACAACTGTAGTATAGAGATGTAATGTGCCCTCTTGTTCACACTTAAGATGCCATCGAGTCATAACAACAACACCGTCTTTAGTTGCACCAGTCATCATCTTACGTCCTAATTTAGTCATAGTAGAGAATAATCCATATCTACTCTTCCAAACATAGAAAACGTCGTCAATAAGTTCTGCACCTTCAGGTACAATAACTTCTGGATCAATAGGTTCAATTGGGGATGTCATTGTCTTCAGGCGGTTTTTTATTAAATCCAAAAGGTCCTACTTTAGTTTCAGATCTTTTCTTCATAACAACACCAGCAAGAGACTCCATAATTTTAAGGACATCTTTAGCTTCCGCACCTTCACCAAGTTCTTTGGCAACATAAAAATACTTATCAAAGAACTCTTGACCATGTTCTTTATAGTCTTCAACTGTAATTGGCTTATCTTTCATTGTTTTGTTTAGAATTTAGTTTAATTTGTGGTTTAGCATGAAGTTGCTTGAGTGCTTCAATAGTTTCAGGAGTTTCTTCCCACTCCCATTGTTGATCATGTTTATTTTTAAATGATTTCTTACCCATTTAATAAATCCAGTTGTCTTTCTAATTCTACACGAATACTGTGTAAATGTCCATAGATATATGTTTTCCATTCATTATCACCAGTCAAGTCCATAATATTATCTACATCTTCTATTGCAAGTAACAATTTAGTTATCTGATCCATAATTGTTTCCCTGATGTTTTTTTAAATCTTGGTTGATTTTCCATTGTGAATACATCAATATTGGATATAATGTAATCATCAGTTTAAATCTTTTTAGATTGATTACAAATAATTTATATTGTAAATCAATGTACATACCTACGTTAGGATCAATAATTATTAGTGCGATTAACAAAACAAATAGCGTTGTCCCCACATAATAAAATTTCATGAATGAAACTCCTTATTTCTTAGCGAATCTAAGTAAGATAAAACCTCAGTTCTCCACTCCATAAGTTCATGATAACACTGTTGATTATGGGCGCATTGTCTAAGTTGATGATCTGGTTTTAATACACTTTCATAAAACAAATTAAATGCATCACGTCGCTTTAAGTTCTTAGTCTCATCCATGATTTTTATTTCTAATTCTTTTTAGCTATAATAAAAAACCCCCTATTGGGGGGTTTAAAGACTATGTAATTTATGGTAAAGTTTTTAATCTCAAAACTTCCAATGAATAATTGTGTTCAGTGAACACCGGGTAATTAAACCTCTCGCTGGACTTTACCACTCTTCTGTGTCAAAATCAGGGGAATGATGACGATTCCACCTTTTCTTCCCAGAAATCTTGTATCCCGTCATTTGTTCTTCAAATTCACATTCTGCATTAATTGCTTCATTGATTTTGTCACTTCGATCACTGTCACGGTTTCGGATACTGGAATACTTACGATGTGTTCTAGCCATCTCTACTAATTTTCCTCCTTAGTTATTCGTAAAAAGATTCAAAAACATAGTCATGTTCATGTTGTACATCATCTTGGAGATCAACATCATTATTTATTTTGTTTTTTTCAAATCGACGATAGTAGTCATCAAGTTGGATCTCAGATCTTATTTCGTCAATAATAGAACGTTTACTAGAGATCATTGTGATTTCTCTGATGTACATGTATATAGTACAACACCCCATGACTTTTGTCAAGTGGCTCGTCATTTATTCAACCATCAGAGATCTAATCCACTCATCAAATTCTTCCCCAATAGAAATAGCGTCTTCAAATCTTCCCTCATCAATAAGGAATTCTAATCTTTCTGTTCTCTCTTTGAGGATTTGTTCGATGAATTGTTTATCAGCCATTATATGGTGTCCATTTTCCTATCGGACAAGATGCTTTTTTTAATCTAGTTTTAGCAGACATAAAGCATCCACATTGCCTGCATTGAGTCGTAGATCTAACAAAATCCGGACATGTATTGCATGTAGATAATCTTTCATTAACAATATTACTAGGGCAAAATATATTTTTACCTTTTGACATGTCACCAACTGAGTCTACAATAGTATTAGATAATCCTTGCAACTGTTGTAGAACTCTGTTTTTGAGATCTTGTTCGTTCATTAACTAAGTACTTCAGCAACTGCTTCTGCTGATGCTTCAGGTTCTGCTGGTGTTTCTTCTTCAGTCGTTTCAGGTTCTGGTGCGAGAATACCAATACCCTCGATTGCACCTTGGAGTTTAACGTAAAGTTCTTT
>Ga0257110_1000109_pt1 | contig 43564 bp, 32 predicted proteins | sample LP_taG_7_FD_190184 | JGI IMG/M metagenome (GOLD analysis project Ga0257110, IMG submission 190184) | Marine microbial communities from Northeast Subartic Pacific Ocean, Canada - LP_J_2015_P26_10m | ecosystem: Environmental > Aquatic > Marine > Oceanic | place: Canada: Northeast Subartic Pacific...
CTATTTAGCAGAATTCGTTGGTACTTTGTTTTTTGTATATGTAATAATCGCAACAGGAAATCCTTTAGCTATTGGTGCGGCGTTAGCATTAGTCATCCTGCTTACTGCCAAGCTATCGGGTGGTCACATTAACCCCGCCGTTACTATTGCGATGGCTTCTTTAGGGAAAATAGACACCGCCGAAGTGGTTCCTTACATTTTCGCGCAAGTATTTGGCGCATTTGTGGCAGTCGAATTGTTTCGAAGATACAAACTATAATGGGTATGATAAAAATATAATTCAACAGTATAAATTATATTTTTAATGGGTTTACTTCGATTTTTGTAATATACGGAACAAAATGTATAGCGAAATCACTGATACTGAACCAAAGAAGAACCCTTTTACGTTGTCTCCCGTATAGTAACAGGATGGTTTCAAACCGGTTTTTCTCTTTTTAGCTGCTTCAAGGATATTGGGGTCAACGCTTTTACTATCGTCTATTGTTGCGATGTAATGAGAACCTCTGGAATCTTCTTTGGGAGAAAATGAAACCTCCATTAGACTGACGGAATTTCCTAAACCTCCATACTCCTTTAGTGATGTCATATATTCTATATACGATACTTTATATTAAAATATGTATGAAAAAAAGGAAAAGTTAGAAGGATGCATCCAAATCAAAAATATTATCATCGATTGTTTTGTTCGCCAATGCATATTCTGAATTGGTTCGTTCGAAAAAATTCACTTTGGATTCGATGCTTATCAATTCCATAAAATCAAATGGATTCGCCGAATTATATATTTTATCGCATCCCAATTGAAGAGCCAGTCGATCAGACACAAACTCAATATATTGAGACATTAGTTTAGAGTTCATCCCAATCAACCTACAAGGAATAGCTTCCAAAATAAATTCCTTTTCGATATCCACGGCTTCTTTTATAATTTCGATAATTTTCTTTTTACTGATTTTCTTCTGTAACTTTGAATACAACACCACTGCGAATTCACCGTGCATCGCTTCATCTCTTGAAATGAGTTCATTGGAAAATGTTAGTCCAGGCATCAATCCGCGTTTTTTTATCCAATAAATGGCGGCGAAACTACTGGAAAACATCAATGATTCGACGATCGCAAATGCGACTAATCGTGTAGGAAAATTGCTTTTCTTGTCTGCGATCCACCTTTTCGCCCAGTTTGCCTTCTTGGCAATACACGGAAAATTATCCACTGCCTTGAAAAGCTTCGTTTGCTCATCCTTGTCCTTGATGAATGTATCAATCATAATACTGTATGTCTCGGAATGAATGTTTTCCATCATAAGTTGAAATCCATAAAAAGCACGTGCTTCAGCCAATTGCACGTCTTTCAAAAATCTCACAGCAAGATTCTCAACAATAATACCATCAGATGCCGAGAAAAAACCTAAAACCATACTTATAAAATATCTTTCATCGTTATTTAACTTGTCGTTCCAATCTACCAAATCTTTCGAAAAATCGATTTCCGTGGGGACCCAAAAACAATCCACCGATTTTTTGTAGAAACTCCATATTTCATTATCTTGAATAGGAAACATAACATATCGGTTGTTGTTTGCTGTCAATATTGGGTCGGTCTGAATGATTTCTTCGCTTTGAAGATTTTGAGGGTCCTCCATAAGTTCCTAAATAATATTATACAGATACTTTTATTTTGTTTATCTAAAAAGAATATATTCTGTCGAGATAATATTTTTCTTAATATAATTATTTAGTGGCTGGGTTACGGTATGATTTTCGGACAGACTTTCGCGTTGTTATCTTTCTTCTGAAAGTCAATGTTTTTCGTTTCCTTGTAGCTTTTCGTGCGGTAAAGTTGGACTTTTTTACTATCTTGCCTCATTTTTTCTTCTTTTATTTTCAATTCTTTCCAGGATTTTCATTTTTATATTTATTCTATTTTCCATTTTATACACCGATTTTTAACAATACAGTTTGATTATTTCCACCAACTCTGTATTTTCTTCATTTTGAATTCGGACAATATTTTCTTCTATTGTTCTTATAAGGTTATCCAATTTATCTTCAATATCAATTTTACTAACATTCGTGTCTGGATTAAATCGGATAAATATCCATTTACCGCTATGTATCATATACACGTCATCATAACGGATTTCTTCATCTGCTTTATCATAATAACGATGACCAAACTCATCAGTTTCAATTGCCAAAATTGTATTACCAATCATTTTACGATGGTCAATACGTCTACGATGTGTACAATCACAATTTCCGGTATATAGTGGAATATCGTGAATAAACCCTTCAAACTCTTTATTTATTATATTCCTTACCATTATTTCTTTTGTATGAATGTATATATGGGTACTGCGCTTATCATCTGGGAATATTTGTTTGAAACAAGTCGCACAATAACCATCGTATGAAGTTGAACCGCAACGACTATCAATCCAATCAATACAATTAGGACACCTGTTGCCTCCACCGTGTGCTACACATTTATCTGTTTTTCCTTGTGCACTTGCCCCACAATCAGGAACACTGCACCTGTTGCCTCCACCGTGTGCTACACATTTATCTGTTTTTCCTTCTGCACCTTTCCCACAATCAGGAACACTGCACCTGTTGCCTCCACCGTGTTGTACACATTTATCTGTTTTTCCTTGTGCACTTGCCTCACAATCAGGAACACTGCACCTGTTGCCTCCACCGTGTCCTATACATTTATCTGTTTTTCCTTTTGCACTTGCCTCACAATCAGTTACACTGCACCTTTTGCCTCCACCGTGTTGTATACATTTATCTGATTTTCCTTGTGCACCTTTCCCACAATCAGTTACACTGCACCTTTTTCCTCCACCGTGTCCTACACATTTATCTGTTGTTGATCGAGCACCTTTCCCACAATCAGGAACACTGCACCTTTTACTTTTACATCCACTTTTACCATAATATTCTTGCGACATTTGATTTATAAAATGAGTATTCTAAAAAAATAAATCAATTTTATACAAAAAGTGTTTTTTTTGTTTCTTGTTTTTTGTTTCTTGGGTTTTCTTCTTTTAGAATTGTTGTTTTCAGTGTGTGCTTTTTCTATTCTTTTTTCTAGTCCTTTTTGTTGAACCATACTACGAGGTCTTCGGTATCACCGCTATCCATATCGCTTACATATCCGTTATCCGGGGGTTCGGTATAAAATTGTGGTTTATATTCGGACACTAAAGGTTCCTGATGTTCAGTCTTACTCATTTCTTTCTTCTATATAACGACATAAAAACTATTCGTTAAATATATAAATGTTTCATTCACGCCACTCAGTTCGAGTTCACACACTATGGCTTTCTCAGGAAGAATACTTTGCTCGAGCATTCAATCATGTTCGTGTTTCGGGGGTTCAGGTTAGAACCCATATCCGTTTTGAAGATTGAGGGTTTTCTTCTTTCTTGATTATAAATTTATACACATTCTATAAATTTATATAATGATTCGATGTTCGACACAGTATTCTGCGAAGGATTCAAAAAACTTATACACGTTCCAAACTCCGTATTGCATACTACACAATACGTCTTCTATACTCATATATTTGTATACATTGTATATTTGATATTTGTTTATATTTATTCCATCCCCAATTGTAAATCTATATCATATGTATCTTCGCCGCGTTTTACCATATCCTTCCGTAATTTCAATAATCGTTTTTTATCCGAACGATTAAGTTCTTTGGCTTCTTCTGGTGCTTTTTCGATGGTGTTTCCTAATGCATCCTTTTTCTCTTCATCTTTATTTAAATTCAACTGTCGAGATGCCAGTTTTTCGGCTTTCTTGCGCGCTTTTTCCACTTCTTCCATCCATTCAGCACCCATCACCGTTAATCTACCCGACTCCAAAATCCATTTCTCCGGGCATAAAGCCTCATAAAATTCTGCGTTGTGTGAAATCATAAAAATTCCTCCTTTGAACTCTTTGATCGCTAAAGCTAAAGCACCCAAAGAATCTCTATCCAAAAAATTGGTAGGTTCATCCAAAATAACCAAATGAGGCAAATTCCACAATCCCGCACCCAAAACCACTTTTACCTTTTGTCCTCCAGATAAAGCCCCCATCCGGGTATGCTCGGCAAACGCCGGCTCTAATCCAAAACAATCCAAATGTTTCTGGATTTCTCCGGTAGTTAATTTACGCTGACCTAACATAGACTCCGCCGCGATTTGCTGGTCCTTCTCATCCAACAACTTCTTGTATCCCATTTCCAATAATTCTGTACGCGTGTGCCAACTATCTTCTCGGCCATCTCCTTCCCAAATCACTTCATATTCGTGTTCGCGTTTTCCGGTGCGGCGTGCTTTCAATTCTTCCACAATTCCAGTTTTCTCTTCCTTGGCTTTCTTGCGAATCGCCGACATTTCCTCTTCACTCATAGTAATAGAATCTTTTTGAACGGATTCTTTGTCAATACCTCCACGATACCGCCACATAATGTACTCTATGGGAGTTTTATCCAAATGGTCTTCTATGTGAGCAAACGCGTGTTGCGCAACGTAGGCCACTCGCAAATTAGGATGCCGCTCAACCACGCCTTGGTCAGTTTCTAACTCCCCCACCATCAGTTTCACCAGTGTAGATTTACCAGCACCATTCACTCCAACAACCGCTACACGTGAAGCCAACGAACACTGGATCGACACATCAATCAACTGTGGATGTGGCGCTGTTGGATATTGGAAATATATGTTTTTAGTTTTCAAAACGGCTTTAGTCAAAGATTTCACACCTTCTAACGGTCCTGGTTCGGGAAAATGAAAGGCAACAATATCGCTGGACAATTCATAATACGCCTTTGCCTCGGGTTTTTGTTTGACAAATTCAGACAAATTACCACGATAGGATTTCAGTTTCAAATTCTCATAATGGATAATGTTTGTGCAGACGGCATCCAAAAACTTCGTGTCGTGAGAAACCAACAAACATGTGCAAGTCTTCAAATCTATAATATAATCCGTCAACCATTTCACCGCAAACTGGTCCAAATGATTTGTAGGCTCGTCCAACAACAACATATCCGGATTCAACAGCATGGCCCTTGATAAAGCCAGTTTCATACGCCAACCACCGGATAGAGTGCTCACAGCCGCATCTATTGCGGCGGCCGTTCGCGAAACACCGAACCCCATCGATGTCAACATCTCTTTCACAGTCTCTTCGCTACATCCATTTTGTTTGACCTTTTCATCACTCATTATGTAGTCAAGCACAGTCATATCTGCCTTTTCCCCAATAATCTCACACTCCACATATACAGTAATTAATTCTGTAGGAAATCCCTGTAAATTACCTCCGGCAATAGACTTCATCAATGTGGATTTACCCGCACCATTTGGACCTACCAACCCATATTTTCGGCCAATTTTTACACGGAATGGTGTTTGATGAAGCAATACGCGTGTACCATATGCTAATGAAAACTGCGCGTTACATAAATCTTCTTCTTCGTCCTCGGGGTCGACTTTATCGGGAGTCAAATTCGCAATACCTTCTGTATGAACCTTTTCGACGATTTGTTTTGTTTGGTTTTCATCCGAGGACTCAAGATAAGGAGTCAAACACGCGGACCAATCTTCATACGCGCGATTATTTGATTGAATAAGACCTTCGCAACATTTAGCCATATGATCCAACACACGAGTATTTTGTTCCGGGAGTTGAGCGTTTTTCACACATTCTACAATAAGGGTTCGTAAGTCGTCATACTTCATTACGGTGTCACTTATTTCGGCAGCTTCACTACTAACACGCTGAAGGGTGTCCAACGAATGTTGACATACTTTTCGTACTTCTTCAATGGCGATTTCATCAATTCCACGTTCTAAAACGGGTTTCAAAACGGGATAGAAAAAAGCGGCGGTTCTTGGGTCATTCACTAATTTACACATATTACCAATCACTAACGCAGAACGACGCTTGATGGCCACTTTTTTTTCGAACATTCCTTTCTTCAAAATTGGCACCAATAAACCCAAAGTAGACATATCCACCTCGTTAATAAAACTTGTCGCCACAAGACTATCGAGAGCTTGTTCAGTATACTTTACGGGTTCCATATACGCTTTTATAACATCGGGTATGATTTTTATGATGTCTACGTTGTCAATAACAGAACATAATTCCTCAAAACACTTATTGGCCTGGGCCTTCACTTCGGGTTTTACATCTCCAGCCATATCTATGACTCGCAAAATCATATCGGGGAGATTAAACTTGACAATATTCGATTGGTGCTTAGCGAATGAACCCAATAAAATGAGGGAACCTTTCTTTATCTGCCATTTCATAGAATCAAAGTGATCATACAAAATATCCATATACTGTTTCATCGCAAAAGGGTTCATTTGTTTTATTACCTGTTCTCCAACTTCTTTTGCAGCATCCATAGTTGATTTGTTTGCTAATTTGTTTAGAATATCGGGCAGGCCATCCATCAAAAATGGTTCAATTTTCAAATCATTCGCTTTTATGAAATCTTTCAATTCGTCGAATGAATCGTTTTCTATAAGAGTTTTTAATGTTACAACACAAGAATCAAATGATGACATTATAATGTATAGATAAATACAGTATAGTATATTGTTTGGTATCTTTTATATGATTTCCCCATTATATAATTCGTCAAGTCAAACGTATTATAAAAATTATCAACACAATGTATAATGGAAAAGAGTCTTTATTACTTCGATCCAAAACACGGAGGGTGTTTGAGAATATTGAGCAAGACCGACAATGATTCATACATAATAAATGGTGCGTATGGCTCAGATGAAAAGAAGAAAGGATATTGGACGGCTACTGCGAAAAAATCCAAACTGTTTGAATATGAAGGCGAAAAATACAATCTTGTCGTTGATTTTAGTATGAAAACCGATAAAAAACACAACAATAAATATTATGCGAGAAAGAGTGGACGAAAAATACATTGGCAAGATGGGAATACTTGGCAACAGCTCTATGCCTAATTGATTCATTTATTTTTTGTCCGGAGATGTGCTTTTTCTTGTGGAGTTTTTCGAGACTTTAGCAGGCTTTGTTTCTGGTTCCTTTGTTTCTGTTTCCTTTGTTTCTGTTTCCTTCTTGATTTCTTTACAATTGTCTTGTCCACTTTTTTTCTTACAATATTCATACCCTTCAGTTATGGTTTCCTTGACAAGTTTTCGAATATTATCAATTAAAAGCCGAATATAATTAATATTGTCATTTTTACTATTGTTTTTGGTCATAGTTTCAATAGCCAGTACAATTTGTTCCGAACTCTCAATAATTCGTTTTCTTGATAATATCATACTACGTGTAAACTCGATGTTTTTTGCAATATTGATTTGCTTTCGGAACTTTTCAAAATCATCCGCAAACTTGTCCTTGTTATTGAATAAATTTATATTTATATCGTGGATATCTTCATAAACTACTTCTTGAAATTCTTTTAAATTACGCCCATTAATTTCTAATTTGTCGATTATTTTTGTCAATGTGCTGGGGTTATTTATAATATTTTTATCATCGAACAACAAGTCTATTCGTTCTCTTTCTTTGACGATATCTATTTCTTTTTCACAATAGAAGTTACTGTCCGGCTCAATTTCAAGTGGAAATAAAGCAATTAACCAACCATATTTTGATATATTATCATATGCGCTTTGAATTTCGGTTCGTTTATTGATTAGATACGACGGTAAAGATGTAAGTAACGCAGCCAACAATCCGTATCCCGTAACTGCTTTCAGACATATCATACAAATTTGAATATTACTAGGAATCATACCTCGACGGTTGGTCGTTGCAGCTTCAACGCCAGTTTCTAATACGACGTCACCTGTTAGTATAGCAGGTTCATAAGTTGTTTTTATATCACTGAGGGAGTCTATTGAGGAGGAAAAAGAGTTTGTAATTTCACCATACACATTGGTAGTTCCAGTTACCAACGGGTCAATAATATATGTATCAGCACCTGTAGTAATTTCATCATACACATTGGTAGTTCCAGTTACCAACGGGTCAATAATATATGTATCAGCACCTGTAGTAATTTCATCATACACATTGGTAGCTTCAGTATTCAACGGCTCAATAATATGTTTACCAACACCTGTAGTAATCATAGTCAAATCATCCGATAATTCTTTGGGCCAATTTGGAACAGTTTCCATCCATTCAAACGGCGTGCCAAATCCTAAAGTTCCTTTATTTGGTACCAACCAGTCAGTTAGACCGGTATAACCCATCGGTGTAATACCGATAATTGTTTGAAACGCATCAACCAGGAAAAATAACACGTATCCTACAACAACTACGCCAGCGTAAGGAACCCATAAATATATACCGGCCATGAAGTCAAACACCCATGTCGCAATATCAGCTAATCCATCAAATGACCATTGAATCACATCTTCCACGTAAGGCGTAATATAAGTGTCGATGAAACCTGGAGAAGATGAAGAAGAAGATGAAGAAGAAGATGAAGAAGAAGAGGCAACCGTCATCAACGCATCAGCAACGCTTCCACCTTGTACCTTTCGTCTTCGTGTCTTGTTTTTAGTTTGTTTTTTTTTATTATCACTTGAGTTTTCACGGCGTTTTACAGTTTTTGTCGATGATTTCTTTTTTGTTCCGTGCGTAATTGATATTAACAGTTTAGAAGCAATTTCTCGAGTTTGTGGATTTAGTTTGCGTAATTTGATGTTACCTACTTTTTTCCTAAAAGCTTTCAATTCTTCTAATTTCCCTTTTTCGAATTTTTCAGGTTTAGATATAAGTTTATCCATCACTTCCATCACTTCTTTCTGTTTTTGTTTATGAGAACCAACTTTCATTTTTTGTAATATTATCCTTTTTTGATGGGGTGTCAATGGAGGTTTTTGAATGGAATTAATTTTCCCTCTCGTCTCCTCAACACTACCAATGAAAGAATATAATATATCGTGTTTGGGAATCGACCCTTTCACTTTTTTTGCTAATTTCTTCTTATTTGTCGGGAGGTCATTTATTATATCTATAATTTCTGTTTTTTTCTTCATCTTGAAAGTATATATAATTTACATACTTTTATTTGGAGGTGTAATCCATATTATCCGCCGAAGCGGCAAAAAACACATAGCATCAGACATGCTATGCCCACCGTTTTTGCACATACATAAATGTAAACCATATATCCGCAAATAGTCCACTGATACTAAACCCAAGCAATAACCATTCAAATTGAGTTTTCGTCTTCTTATTCAAAAAGTAAACTGCCAATAAAAAGAAAAACGGTATAGCTAATATATCACCAATATGAATGTATTCTGTCATACTTACACCCCTATAACTATTGTTTACATAATATGTTTTATTTCATAGTTGTTTGAATAATTGTTTATAAACATTATTCAAAAATACGTATTTGGAAAAAGCCACCGCATATCCAACCCAATATAAATGGTTAAATTAATGTGTAAGACCAACGCCGAAAATCCATCCCAAGAAATAAAGTCCTTTAGTAATGTAAAAAGAGATGAATATTTGTGACAACTTTTTAGGTGAAGAGCCCACAACGGAAAAAAAACGCCGGGGAAGGAAACCTAAGAAGCAGTCAGAAAAATCTCTATTAAACACATATTTTTCGGAGTATCCTAAAGAAGAACCCGCCAATTCCAAGTGTGACGACAGCAAAGAATCCGGTGAAAAGCTTCAAAGACCATACGAAAACATTAAATATATGTCACAAAAGGATAAATCTATTTTTGAGAGCAAATTTTCGAAGCCTAAAAACAAAAATCAAGAAAACTATGAGATGATGTTGAAAAACAAAAATAAGAAAATAATTGTTGCTACAGGGCCAGCCGGAACAGGGAAAACGATGTTTGGCACCGAATATGGAGTGAAAAATTTCCTGACCGGGAAGTATGACAAGTTGATTTTCACGCGCCCATCTGTTTCTGTGGATGAAGATTTAGGTTATTTGCCTGGAAATTTGGAAGAGAAAATGGCTCCTTGGGTTCGTCCTATTTATGACATATTGTACCAGTTTTTGTCACCAAAGGAAATCTCCGCATATATGGAAGAAAAATCCATTGAAATCGCACCTTTGGGTTATATGCGCGGTAGAACATTCAAAAACGCTTGGTTAATAGCGGATGAGATGCAGAATTCAACCGTGTCTCAGATGAAGATGTTAATGACTCGTTTAGGAGAAAACAGTCGGTTGGTTATCACCGGAGATTTAGAACAATACGATAAACCAGAAACCACAAACGGATTGGAAGACTTTTTAGATAAATTCAAGGGAAAACGATCATCGAGTATTACCAGTTTAGAATTCGACAAAACCGATATACTACGTGAAGATGTTGTCAAAGAAGTTCTCGAAATATATTCTGGAGAATGCATTCCTACAGAGTATATGGAAGAATAGATAGATACTGTGTGTGAAGTGCTTCGTCGATTTCTATATTTCAATATTTCTATTTCTATATATATATTATAATTCATCGATGTTAAAATCCGTTTCAAAACTTGGAAAAAACATATTCAATTACAAGTCTAATGTATCCATTTTATACAATAAGTATTTGTTGTATGCTTTCTTTATCGTTGCTCTTACACAACTCGTATACTTACTGCAAATGGGGAATTACTATTTTGCGACCATCTTACTATTAATCGCGGTTCTAACAAGATACTTTAGTAAAAATATGTTGGTAGTCGTGTGTGTCGCCCTTGCTTCTACAAATATTTTGATGTTGGGACCTAATGCCGGAAAAAATATTGTAGAAGGATTTGAAGATGATGAAACCGACGAGACAGAAAAAAAAGGTGATGACGAGGAGAAGGATGACGAGGAGAATGATGCCGAGGAAAATGATGCTGAAGATGAAGCCGAAGACACCGACATTTCTGGAAATACAACAACACCTTCCCCTAAAAACCCGTTGAAACTGAATAATGCCAAAGAATCAAAAGAACTTAATATGGCATTGAACGCAAACAATAGTATGAAAGAATCGTTCAACAAAGTAGATTTTTATGATCAAGAAAGTGTAATGAACTATGAGAAAAATTCTGACCGGGTTATTTTAGCACAGGAAAAAATGTTAAGCAGCATCAATCAATACAAACCACTATTGGAGACCATCAATAGTATTTCCAAGAATATGTCCTTTTTTAATAATACAAAACCAAGCGAATAAATGTGCTTTATAGTATATACATAATAATAATTATATATATGTCTCAAATAGAAATCATATGTAGGAAGAAAGAACCGGAATTGTTTGAACATTATTCTCAAAGAATTAGCAGAATAGGGAAGAAAAACCTATGTTTTAATGAAGTATCCGATGAATTCATACAACATTGTAGTGAAAACAGCGATTATTTAATCTGTCACACTTTCGATAACGTTATTCGGGGGTTTTCTTACTTAACTTTACATTCGAATCCCAAACATTTATATATCGATTTAATATGCAATTCCAAGTTCCATTCGATGAATAGACGCAGCATTTCACGCGCGATAAAATATAGCGGGAAAAACATTATCGAAGCCATCATAAATTTTGGGAAAACGCTCAAAGTAAAATATGTGAAATTAAGCGCAATAGAAAAGGTAATCTCATTTTACTACAAACTCAATTTTCGCTTTATAGATTCTTCAAATACCAATACGGCGTTTTTAGAAGAATTGAGATTGGCGCAAAGTTCTAACAATGAAACCGCGAAGGACAAGGTTCTCAACAAAATCATCGGAAAATATTACAAAGGATTTTATAACGAAGCATTTCAAAGTAAACTGGGAAAAGAGAAAAAAGTCGAGGCTATGGACGATGGAATTCCAATGATTTATACATATAAACCACAAAGTGTGTGTAAAGGGAAAAGCGTGAAAAATCCAAATAAATGTCGAAAATACAAAGAATGCAAAATAGCAAACGGAACCAACCGTTCGTTTTGTCGCACGAAGAAAAACAAAACTTTCAAATTTTCCAACGAATTCAAATAGTCTATGTATGTTGTGTTGGACAACGACATTATATTCTATAGTTTATATAGCATATAATTTATTAAAATGATGGGCCCAATGGATCCATTAATTATGGCAAATACAATAAGTAGTATGTTATTTCAAGTAGTAGACCGAATCCAATCGGGACTGATGCAAATTACAGGACTGATAACCAAATTTATTATTTCTAATATTTATGCGATTTTGATGATTCTTTTTATGGTAGTTGCTGCCTTTTTTGAGTTATTTTATTATACTGTATTTGAATGGTTTTTTGGAGAGGCAGTTCCCTGGTTTTTCGTGAAATTTATACCCTGGTTATTCAATTTGTTTATGTGTGGGGTAAACGGTATCATTAATCTTCCTCAGTGTTTCATATGGTATATGTTAGATATTGCTGGTCGTATTATTTATTTACCGTTTAAACTTACTTTTTGGTTCTTGGAGTATTTAACTGAAATCGAACTGACAAAAATAGAAAAGGATATTTGGTGCTTCCTTGAAGAGATTGATAAGTACATTCATAGTCCAGAACCAGAAGGTTTAGGAACCGGTATTCATATTATCCATTTTCCAGATTCGGTTATGTCAAAATGCTATACTTGTAAAACAAAATTCCCAAAACCACCGGAATATAAAAAACAAAAGGCATTTTCCACCATTAATCGAATTAAAAAAGCATTTTCATAGATTCTAAAACCATAGGGTAGTCACTATTTATATGTATGATATATATAAATAGGAACATCGAATTATGCCGAAAAAATGCGCGCCCGGAATGTTTTGTATTGAAAACATGACCATCGCGTTGTTACTCATCATCATATTTATGATTGCCTTTTTCTATTACACCATCTTGGGAAAACCGCGATCACTTTCCGCGTCGTCCGATAGAGAATCCAACGCAAAATATATGCCGCCTATCATACAAATTGGTGTCGACAGTCGCAACCAACCTCCGATAAATATGGGTCCTCCCGAAAACAATTCCCACATCATTCAAACACAATCTCGAATGGCCGTCCCTGTCAATGTGGAAACCCGCGGAACGAATATGGATTACACACAAGTCGGTATTCTAACAAGAAGCCAGCAACACCAAACGTTGAATGGAAAATCAGACGACTTGATATTGCCTCTAATGGGACGAAAACAGCAAACCGGAAGAGACAAATGGCAATATTATACCATGTCCACTACGGGAAATATGAACACAAGACTTCCAATCAGTTTAAACGGCAAGAGCTGTTCCGGAGAATACGGATGTAATGATTTGTATAATGGTGATAATGTTTATGTGGAGGGTTACAAAGATACATTCACTGTAACTTTATACGAAAACGGAACATTCAGATACATCCCATATTTGTAATTCTTATATGAAAATAGTGGTTTTAGGAACCATTCGAATTTCACGGTGATATATTTATATGTATTATAATTATATACTACATGTCATTTAATATACAGGATAAAGAAATAGGTGATTTTGACAAGATACATTATCATTATCCAACACAGAAAATATATAAAAATCAATATGAAAAAACGGTTGAGAATGGTGGGTATATAAAAATCGCGTATTCCCAACAACCGAATGTTATCAATATCGACTACGCCGACTACGAATCCGGGTACGTAACCAAAAACATCTATATATCTAAGAAAGTTCACACCATAGACTCGATGAACTTCGAAGGTGAGCTTCTCATCGAACACGTGTCAAATACCAACGGGTTTAAACCGCTGTATGTGTGCATCCCATTGAAAACAAACAAGAAAATCAAACAAACGGTTCTTGATAATATTATCTCGCAGAAAGAATCCATAATTGAACTCGAACTGAACGACATTCTTGGTAAGTCAGACACAAAAACTATTCTTTATGATAGTCCAGGGTATTTAACAGAGCAATCTGTTATATTATTTACGGAGCCAATAGAGGTAAAGTCATCGTTCGACTCTTTTCAAATGGTGGATGTGGTGAAAAACTACGATGAATCGTATAAAATCATAATTGCTTCTCACCAGAATCTCGATACTACAACTCCTACACCATCTTCATTGACAGAGGGTTTCGAAAGTGAAACGAGCACTTCTACGGCATATTGTCAACCGATCGAAGAAGCCGAATCCGACATTCAAAATCAAGCTAATTTAGAGATTCCTCTGAAAGGAAAGTATAGTCTCCAAGATGCCGAGTATGAATACATCAAGGTAGTTGTCAGTTTCACATCGTATTTTCTTATGATGATTTTAGGATATTTAGGGGCACCTTCTATGTATAGATATCTTATCATCGACCTCGTAAATGAAAATACCAATTTGAATACGTGTATGGCCCGCGCTGGCAGATTATACTCCATCGACATTTACATATGTGCCATAATGATTATGTTTATCTATGCTCTAATGAGTAGTGGAGTTTCTACAAACAGCAAGGGGCAAACTACAACCGCATTACTGGTGTTTATACTTTTCGTTGTCTCTATGTTGCGCATTTATTTTTATAAGATCAGTCCGGATTCAGATTATACTGAATTGATTAAATGTGTTCAGAAGGATGAAAATAGCCCCAAAAATGAGAACCCAAATGACGCAGACCCCGATGAATATGACGTGGAAAATATTAAACAAGACCTGTTTGATTTCTTGTCTGAAAATGTCGGAGAATTATCCACTGTCTTCACCGGATTTATTCTCATCGCCTTTTTTGTAGTATCCACGATTGTATTAATAGCCACTAAATCTGGTTCATTCTGGTTTTTCGGTTTATTATTTGATATTTACATTACTATTTTCTACATTGTTAAGGCAAAACTCCTAAACGATAAAGAGGACCAAACCAAAAATGAAGAAGAAGAAGAAAAACAAAAATATTAACTTGATAACAAGAATACATTTGTCTAATATAATTAAAAATGTTAGACAAATACTGAAGTATAAATATGGAAATTATGCTCTTGACACACCATTGACAAGGTCATACACAGGTTTGAAATTGCTACCACTATCATCGCGAATAAATTCTTTTTGAGCAGGCGCCATTTTCTGGATGACTTGTTCCTCCAAAGAGGTTTCTTTGGGTGGGTTCATCTTGACCATTTCTTGGGTCTTTTTGCGTTCAGTTGGACTGTGTTTCATCATAGGGCGTGCACTATAGACAGAAGCACTTCTTCGTAATAGTTCATATGCGACAAAAATGAAGACTACTCCTAAAATAGGATTGGCATATAAAAACACCAGAACCACTACAATAAAAATCGTCAATAGTCCCATGGAACCGTTGACAAAGGGGGCAACGATTTGAGGAGTTGGGAATGGAAATATTAAATAAACTACAAGGGCCAATAGAACGACAATTTCCTTGGTGGATAAGGATTTAGTGAAATCGGTCAACTTCATAATGATTTATATACTATATGAAAACAAAATATATAAATGAAAACTTTAAAAAATTGAATCCATTTAAACAGTATTCGTCATACATATTAAAACGACTTTGACCATCACTGATGAAACCCTTCAATAATTACCGAAAAACGCCATTAAATAAGAAGAATACAAAAGACGAACGCCCCAACATTGCCATTTCCGAATCATATAAATCCGGAGTGTGTGAGAAAGCCTATCTGGGCCGACGAGGCTACACTATACCTAAATCTATATTATCCGAACAAGACATCGCGTTCTTGAAAGATGACCTTTTTCTAAAAGCCAAACCTGGAATTAATATGGGAGCACCCACAGATGTCGTATCTTTTCCGGTTTACCGCGAAAGCCCCAACAAAATATACATACCGCGATTTTACGGGGAAAAACGCTACGGAAGACCTCATAAAACCGACATTTCTCTTGGAGACCCGTGCGACCTCGAATTCACCAAACCCCTTCGTGATTATCAAACAGAAATCATTGACATTTATTTGAACCACTTGGATAAAGATGGTTCGACTGGTGGGGGCGGTATATTGGAAGTCGGGTGCGGTAAAGGGAAATGTTTAGGCAAAGACACGCCAATATTGATGTATGACGGTTCGATTGAAATGGTCCAAGATGTTTGTGTAGGCGATGTTATAATGGGCGACGATTCAACTCCACGGAATGTGTTGACCTTGGCAAGGGGAAAAGAACAAATGTACAAAGTGATTCCAAAGAGCGGGGTTCCATACATAGTGAATGAAAGCCATATATTGTCTTTGAAATATCGGTATACAAAGACAGTAGTGGATATGAGTGTATTAGAATACCTTTCGCTGCCTGATAAAAACAATTATTTAGGATACAGAGCCAATATTGTGTTTGAAAAACCACCACAGAAAACGTTGATGATCCCTATAAGTGATAACATGGAATACGAAATTATGGTTGTCAAAACTATTGTCGATGACTATTATGGATTCGAAATCGATGGAAATCGACGGTTTGTTTTGGGCGACTTCACCGTTACACATAATACGGTGATGGCTTTAAATATTATAAGCAAAGTCCAGAAAAAGACTTTGATACTGGTTCATAAAGAATTCCTAATGAATCAGTGGATAGAACGCATCGGCGAATTTCTCCCCTCGGCTCGCATCGGAAAAATACAGGGACCTAAATTCGAGGTGGACGACCGCGATATTGTCTTAGGAATGATTCAAACAATGTATAGCCGCGATTTTCCAGCAGGTTCTTTCGACAGTTTTGGACTCACCATCATCGACGAAGTTCACCGAATTGGCAGCGAAGAATTCTCCAAAACATTGCTGAAGACCGTAACACCATATATGTTGGGAATTTCCGCCACGGTGGACCGTAAAGATGGATTGACCAGCGTATTACATATGTTTATTGGCGACAAGATATATCACGATGATTCCGAGAAGGAAGACCCAGTTATAGTTCGAGGGATTCAGTTTCAACATACTGACCCCGATTTCATACAAATGGAATATGACTTTCGAGGAAATCCTAAATATAGCACGATGATCAGTAAATTATGCGACTTTGGTCCCCGCAAAAATTTCATCGTAAAAGTCACACAAGACTTATTGACGGAAAATAGCGGGAAACAAATTATGATATTGGCTCACAATCGGTCATTGCTAACATATTTACACGACGCTATCCAACACAAGAGTATTGGTACCGTGGGATATTATGTAGGAGGAATGAAAGAGAAGGCGTTGAAAGAAACCGAAGCGAAACAAATTGTATTGGCGACATACGCTATGGCGGCAGAGGCGTTGGATATTAAAACACTTTCTACACTAATAATGGCCACACCTAAAACCGATATTGAGCAATCTGTTGGACGTATATTGCGGTCGAAACACGAAAATCCGATTGTGGTGGATATCGTTGATTTACACGATACATTTCAAAATCAGTGGAAAACCCGCAAACGATTTTATAAAAAATGTAATTATAAAATCATATACAACACGAGTGGGAAATATGTCAATATGGAAGACTGTGATAAATGGAAAGTCGACTTTGACCCAAAGTCATCCGGTGGTTGTAATAAAAAACAGTCAAAGAAGGACCCACAAGAAGGTGGCGTATGTATGATTCAATTATCAGAAGAAGAACAAACACAAGAACTCATTTCGTATGTGTAAATGCTCATCCGATTATGCACTTGCGCATTCAGATACCCCGGCTAAAAACTTGTGCCATTTAAACCCCGAACCTCTCATTTTTCGTTGATAGGCAACATAGTCGCTAAAAGAATACACCAAAACGATAGCTGCCGCGGATAATAGTCCATATTCGATATATAGAACTTGTTGATTGGTTTTTTCGGTAATTTCCTGGCGGTCATACATATATGCTCTATAGGTGTTCACGAAATATAGAATAAACACCAATGAAAAGAATACCAGGTTGGGTATCAATTGACTCTTGGAAGAAATCAAAAACAATAAGTAAATACCAATCGCATAGATGAATGTATTGACTGTGTTTCCACTGGCCCAGTCAGTAGGGGACTTATCTTGTCTTTTTTTATCGAAATCCCACCCACCTTCCAACATGATAAATACGAAAATCATAATCACGCCAATTATGTGTCTCGCATACAAATTGTTTTTCAACAAGTTTTGCATTTGACAAGACAACACATCGGATACATACCCACTTGAGACCACTACAAAAATCAAAAATATGAACGCAACTTGCGATATAGCCCTTCCAACGTCCATTATAATGTATATAAAATGCTATAGACAATATTTTTTCTAAATGAGTATTTGTTATCGCAATAAAAAATGAGGAATTTTAGATTTGTTTTTACTATATCTACCTACCTATCTATCTACCTATCTACGCGTTTTTATTTGTTTTTATGACGTGTCTACACATTTGTTCGGATTTTCATAATTAGTTCCAGATTGAATATCCTCTTCTTCAGCTCCTCATTCTCACTCTTGAGGGCCTCGTGGTCCCTTCGGATTCTGTCCGCCATATCGGTGAGTTGGACATTGTTGTATTCGAGGTCTGGTCGGATTGGATTTGTGTTGACACGACACTTCAAATACTGAATCGACAACCCCATAAGTGGAAGGTCGTATGATTTCGGATAGGAACAAGTGATATTTTTCAAGTGGTATTCGATCAACGGATTACTATACCAATACCGGAAATGGACAAACGCCATATTCATAGTCCCTTCCTTCTTCTTCACTATGTCCACACGGAATATTTCTCCGAAATATTGGAAAATATCCCGTAGAGTGTCTTCACCTAAGTCTTGAGGGAGCGTTTGGATATAGATACTCTTGTTCCCTGTGCCATATAGCCAGTTATTCAGTTGTGTATTGTCTCCTTCCAACAACATAGTAGTATTGAAATCGGTAAATGATTGTGTTTGAGTAGTAGTCATTATATTATATTGAGGTTTATGCCTATACACAATACACAAAAAAGTGAATCAATTTTTTATATATAGATTCTCTAAAAAGTTGATAAATCGACCATTATTATCACATCTTTATTTCTTCGTCGAATATTTTGAACACTTCCTGGTCGTGACTAATAATGAAGACATTTTGCTTGTATTTTTTAAAGTCTTGAATGATCTGTATAACTTCGCGTTTGAGTTCAGGGTCCAGAGCATTTGTTGGTTCATCCAAAATGAGTATTTTAGATGGGTTGATGAAACCACTAATAAGATTCACTACTTGGCGTTGTCCGCCCGACAAGTTTTCACCGAGTTGGCCCGACCGTTTATTGTTTATGTCGACATTTTCATACAGTTTTGCGACTTTAGGATATTTCATAATTTGTTCTAAAAACGATTTACACCGTTCCATATCAGTACACCCATAAAACATATTATCAACCACCTTTTTATCAAATAGTTTGGAGTTTTGATTCACAAAGGTAATATCCTTTCTAAGTTCAAATGGGTCGATGTCTTTAATGTCTACTCCATCAATAAGGATTCTACCGCTGGTTAAAGGATAAATTTTTATGAGAAGTTTTAAAATGGTGCTTTTGCCACAGCCCGAAGGTCCGGTGATTCCAACAACATTATGTTTTTGAGGTTTTATTTCGAGATTTCGTTTTTGGAGAACCATTTTATCGCTATTTTGATATTTGTAATCGACATTTTCGAATTTAAAATGTTCGAATTTCAGGTTGTGTTTTTTTAGGGCAGGTTTATTGACGACTTTCATAAAATTATCATTGACATGTTTCATGTGATTCGTGGCGTTCTCGATACGACCGATGTAAGAAATTATTTGTGGGAGTTGCTCGAAGGTTCCAATTAATTTTTCTCTGAATACCATCAATAAAGTCAACGAAGTTATGAAATCTACGTGCTCAATCTTTTTACTGATGACTAATTTTACCAAAAAACCAACAGATATTAAATACACAATCGTCATTATTATGTGCATTCCTGTGTTTGTTATATTCGATATTTTTTGATATTCTATTCCGTTTTTGGTATTTTCTTCTGCCAACACTTTATAAGTAGCAGCCTCATCATTAGCTTTCGCACGGAAAACAATACGGTCCATATTATTTAACATATCAATCATTTTACTCTCAGTTTCAGTCATCTGGTGTTCATACTTTAAATTCTGTTCTTCCAAACTGTGGAATCTCCAAAAGTAAAACAACAATACCAACACGTTTCCTACAATAAATACACCAGAAAATGATATATCCAATTGGAAGAAATAAACCCCAGTAATAAGGGTAAAAATCACATCAGGAAAGATATACGACGCCATATCGCTTAATAACCACGCAAATAAGTCTGAAATGCGATTAATGGGGGAAATGTTGGAAGCGAAATTCTCTTCGCTGAAATTTATAGTATTTACCTGCATAATCATATCCAATAATTTGTATCGACCCCAAGGTTTCATAGAATAAATAATACTATTTTGAAACTCGTAAAATACATAGTAAAGTCCTTGGTACAACACGTAGAGGCCACATAATATGTAGAATGCGTTCCATATACTGTCTTTGGAACCGTCTTTTGTATACTCAATCAGCTTCGCAACAAAAGCATTGATGCCGTGTGTTTGAATCAACGCCAGGATTACACTTAATCCCGTGATGACTCCCACCGATAATTTATTCTCCTTCACATATTCCTTGAACAGATAATTTATGATATTGGGTTTCTTATCCAACATATTATGTTGTATTGACTATAATATATTTTGGGATATTTTAATATTTCAAAAAAGTACTTCCCTTCTTGAGTTCATAGTATAATTAGATATACTATGAATCGAATCATTCACACACTTAAAAAAAGTATCCTCTTCGTGTACCTCTGCTCTTGGTTTTCTTTCCAACAGATTTACGTGCGGTCTTACCCTTCTTTCGCGCACTCTTGGCAGCAGCACGTCTCTTTACATCCTTTTTGGATGGTCGACCGATCTTTCTGCGTGGTCGTCCGATACGTTTTTTTCCACCCACCTGATTACTATTGAATACAGACATTCCTGGGTGAGTGGCACTCACAGCGCTCGTTGGGATAGATGAATTAGCCATTATAATATATATATATAATAGAAAAAAACGCATCAGTATCCATTCACCAATTGACCTATATGAACAACTTTCTGGTTCCCTTGTGAAACTCTTTGTGGGACCCATTTTTTAAACTTGGGATGGAAAATACATTCCATTATTAAAGTTTTTTCTAAATTAACGTATTTATCCACCGCGGTATTCTCAAAGTCTTCTTCATCATCACTTTCCTCTATGAAATCTAAATTGGAATTTTCCTTGATATTCCTAAACAACGAATTCATAAAGACGCTACACTCATAATTGTGAATGTACGCTACATCGTAATATATTAGTGTTTTATTACGCCCATACGCTCGTAAATGATACACATCGTGCTGAAAATCCGCATTCACAATGAAAGTCGTCTTCATTTTATATTGAGGCTTTCTCACATCTACGCGGTGATTCGGATTCTTTCGATTGTGCAACATCATCATCATCTTGGTGTTATCTTCGGGCTTCTTGATTAGATTCTTTCGCACAGGATACGTATTCATATAAGGGGCTAATTCGCTCAAACATCGATATTGTGTATGATGTATTTCATAACTACCTTCAATCAAATATTCTTGAGGAATTTCATACACACAATCGTATGAATGGGAATTGTGGATGGTCCACAAATATGGCAACCGAAAAACACGCAACAATTTCGGCGCTAAATCCTTCCCCATTTCATACGGTATTTTCAGCGTTTCTTCATCATAAGTTGTTTGTGACCATTCTACTAAGTTTTTGAAAAATAACTCCATAAAACCCAACTTTTCACCAAAATAAAGGGTTTTCATCGTCTCGCCCTGGTAATAGTAAATGTCTTCGATTATAAATACACCGTTTTCCAAAATGGTTCCATAAAACAACGTATTCTTAGCCAACTGTAGTGGAACATCCATAATTACTAAGTTCACTTTGGTAACCTTTTTATTACGATTCAATTCCAGCGTAAAACAAGCATCTCGATCACCTAAATAGGTAAACCATACAAACACCTTCTTTTCACCATAAGGAATCGCCAGACATATATTGTATGATTTGGAAACTTTCTTATGGGGAACGGTCTCATAAGAAAGTTCGATTTCAGGGAAATGACTCATCACTTCCTGCATCTCTTCATGGTCTAATGTACGTATAATTTGATTCATTGTATTTCTAAACTACGTATAAATATTATGGTGAATTGTATTTATACTCTTTTCATACAAAGTTTTTCGTTACTTAGATTCTTCTTGCGGTGAATTTACAAGAAGGTGTTGTTTGTAAAGGCGATAATGATGTAGCTTGAACCATTAAATGAACATCTGTGTTTTCAGTTACTTCCAAGGTTGTCGACAAATTCTCGTAGATTTCATTACCTGTGGAAAGTGTATAAATAGGAGTGTCAGATGTTCTTTGAATGCACACTTCGGGATTTATTACAGCAGCTCCTACACCCATACTTAATGTTAATCCTGTTAATTCATTGGCATCTGTAGTTGAAGTTAGACCCAGATTTGCGTTCAATATCCATATACCGGGTGTCAACGTAATGACTGCCAAAGGTTGAGGGTTTGAGACGACTGGCACAGAACCGGCGATTACTTGGTCCAAAAGGGTATTTGGCTTAATAATCTTTGTGTTGTCCTCGTAGTCATTTACATTAAATAAATCTTGTTCTGTCAAAGTAGAGTTTCCTAAACTTTGAGCATACGCAATTAATTGTGCGGTTGTTAAATCAGACAATTCGTTTGCTCCAACAACAAAATCAATGGCGCCCTGAACACTTGCACCACCAATACTTTCAATAGATGCTGGTAATGTAGAGGTCTTTCTTTTACGGAATTTCAAATCACCGCCAGCGTCAACTCCTACACTATGCTTTTCACCAATATACATCGTGTTATCAGACAAAAATAAGTGTCTTATCTTATATTCGGCAGATCCTAAATCATATACTGCGTTTGTATCAGGTATTATGTGACCGGTAAGGACTCCGCTTGCGTCCAACACACTTGTGCCTTGGTCTCCGGTTAGTCCTTGAATACCTTGATCTCCGGTATCTCCCTTAATACCTTGAATACCTTGATCTCCGGTATCTCCTTTGATACCTTGAATACCTTGATCTCCGGTATCTCCCTTTAGACCTTGAATACCCTGCTCTCCGGTATCTCCCTTTAGACCTTGAGCACCTTGATCTCCGGTATCTCCCTTTAGACCTTGAGCACCTTGAGCACCTTGATCTCCGGTATCTCCTTTGGCCCCATTTCCACTTCCAGATGAAACCCCACGCGCAGTTCCTCCTATACCTACTGGTTGTAAATAGTTGTTTAGATTTTGGTTCTCTCTAACAATACTATTTGTAACTCTACTCTTCAAACTAAAAATACGAGACATATAATAAAAGATGATATATAAAAAATTGATAGATTTTTTTTCTAAATGATAATATACATATAAACCAATACCAATATAACCAATAGACATATAATGACAATTATATTCACCAGATATTTGTATGATGAGATGAGTGTGTGCCGTTCGTTGGTTTCTTGTTTACTAACACATAAACAGGATGAAGCTTTGTTCTGGGCATTCGAGTTGTATTGGTCAGGGTTCCATCAAAAACCATTTGACTTATTATATCAAACAGTAAAAATCCGATATCCTGACTATAAAAACCTTCATACGACGGTTTGCCAAAAATTTGCGGAAGAGGGTATGTCGCCTACATTGTTGGCGTTGTTTATCGAAAATATATGTCTTCTCGATAAAGTTACCGATGACGTGTTCGCACGTGGACAATTACATATTAATACTGTAAATGTTGATGTAATGAAATATGAAACTGTAAACACACATATGAACTACTACTATTTACCGAAGGTTTGTTTATTCCCTGTTGTGGAAGAAACAAATGAAAAAAATACAAAACTCAAGCTTGATGCTTTCAGTAACAATTGGTTGTTTTACGCATCATATTCACCAATATGGAAAGAACGTATTTTGAAACTCGGTGGGAAAATCAACAAACGAAAAAAGACTGTAGACTTTCGCGACGATGATATGTTCGAACAGTTTCACGATGAATTTGGTCTCGAACCCGAAGAACAGTCTAAATGCCTTTACCGGTCGTGTTTGGGAATTTCGTTGTAATAAATATGAGAATAAAACACAAAAAAATATGGATTTAATTTATTCCTAACTACTTATTTAAACTATCTTTTTTTATATTTTTGTTGTTATGTTTGTTGTCTCTATTTGACATATTCTTCAAGTTCCAATTCCGGTGTTACAACATCATCCTCAACATCGTCGAGTGTCTTAGGAATAGGGTCTACAGTCTTTTCCTCCTCAATCAAAGGTTCTGCAACTCGTACATATACTTTTTTCTTTCTTGGTTGCTTGGCTTTCAGGGGGTCGTCAATGCGACAAGCGTTCGCTGCTTCTACTATCTGCGCAACAATATCATCTTCTGCTATGGTTATCGTCTTCTTTTTAGAAGACTTCTTTCGCTCCTTTTTTGGAGACGCTTCCTCGACCTTTTCTGCGATAACTTCTTCGACCTTTTCCTCGACCTTTTCTGCGATAACTTCTTCGACAAAATCTTTCACAGGTTCTTCGACTTGCTCTTCGACAAAATCTTTCACAGGTTCTTCGATAACTTGTTGGATAGTTTCTTCGACAAAATCTTTCATAGGTTCTTCGACTGCTTCTTCGATAACTTCTTGTAATTCTTTAACTACACAATTCATGTTTTCTTTGTCAAAATCTTTCACAGGTTCTTCGTCAACCTTCGCTTTTTTAGGGGCTCTTTTTCTTGGTTTGTAGTTTGGATTCTCGTGAATCTTAATCTTCACCATTTGTTTTAGTTCCGCGTCAAGTTGCTTCGAGTCGTTCTCGAAATCGTCAAAGATAATTTGTTTATCTTTGGTAGATTTCAAATAGACTCCCAGCGCCTTGACTGCGTCGCCAACTTGAGATTCTCCTATTATTTCATCTTTTTGAAGGCGTTTCATAAACCAATACGCAAACTTGGTATAGTTTTTATACTTTGCGGCTAAAGGTTTTTCTTTGCCAACGGGTGTTTGTAAGTTGATAACTGGAGTAGTCATTTCAACAGTAGTATTGGTAGTCATTTCAGTAGTATTGGTAGTCATATTATTCTATCAGTTAGTTTATGCCTTTCAACTTTGCGATAAAAATGAATCAATTTTTTAATTAGTAAATATTGACAAAATTAGAAATTTCCTACAAATTTGAGAACCTGTGGTTGCTCACCGATGTTTCTTTCGACTTCATTCAAATAACTATCACTTTGGAATAAGGTAAATCGGGTGTTTATTTTATCTTCATCCATATTCATAATGGAGTATTTCAAATGTCGTAGATTCATTACTTCCGGCATCAACTGTTTTTGATATATATCGATGACGTCTTTCAATATATCTTTTTGATTATTTTTTTTGTATTCTCCCAATAGTTCTTGTATATGCAAAATGGTTTTATGAATGGCCAGTTTCTTTACAGTCTGTTTTTCGTGATTCTCTTTTGAAAAATGCAACATTTCGTATTGCGTTTTCAAATTGGTCAGCATCATATTAATTCCATTATATTCGTCGTATTCATTTTTGAAATCTTTTGATATTTTGGATTCACTAACATAATCCAACAACGTGTCCATCTTCATTTTGATTATGTTTTCTTTGTTTTCTTCTATGGCGTGCTGGCAAATTTGGATTGAATGAATCAAATTATCATACTCGCCCATATAAATTTTTACATCCAAGTTACATTTTGAAGAATTAACACCACCACAAATAGCTTTATATGTACGATTCTTATTTGAAAAAATAGTACCGACAGGTTTCTTACAATTAATGCATAATGGTTTCAACTTCACCACTTCCTTTTTATATCTGGCTTTGTTATTAATTTTTTTATACAATGCCTTCTTCTTAGATTTCGTGTGGGCTTCATATTGTGTTTTCAACATAAAATATTTATTCAACGACTCATACACATCATATTGTGGGATGTCTTCTTCTGCTTTAGACCGTGATATTTCATTCGTAGGTAAATTATCATTATTGAAATCCGCAATATTTTCGGGTAGGTTATGAATATTCATCGATTTATTTCCCGAGCAATGCAACACACCCAACTGTGTCAATCCATCCAAATCCAACTTTCTTAAATCATTGTTATTACAGAACATTTGTTCTAAACTTAGCGGAAGGTTCTCTAATTCCACCAAACGATTTTCAGAAACTTTGAGAACTTTTAAATCTTTGACCTTGGAAACATCCAACGTTTTTAATCCATTTCCCTCGACATTCAACAACTCCAATGTTTCCGGTATATTTTCTAAACTATTCAGTAAATTCTTCGGACACGATAATTCCTTTATGTGGGTTGGTATGTTTTTGAGACTCGTAATCTTTCCGGGAGAAAACCGGAGCTTTTCGATATTTGTAAAATTGCATTCTTTCAATACTTCTAAATCAACATCTCCGACCAAAGGTTCTTTGAAAAATATATCGGTGTCGGTCGCAAACAAGTTTTCCAGAACATCAAATATTGTTTTTTGAGCACTATTTTCTTCTATTGCTGTTTCGCGCTGTCTTTCAAACAAATCCATTTTATATATATTTATATAATCTATAGTAAAATCATAGATTATATATCCTTGAAACCAACTTCGATGAAATCATACTGGGCGTAAGTCGGTTGTTGGTAGTCCAGTAATGGATGCTCTTGAGTTGATACTATGTTGATGGTCCTTATAAAATCTGATTTTTTGCAATATATAGTCTTGTTCTTTTTGAGTTTTGCGGATTTGTTCAGGCGGGGCCAGTTTATTTCGATAACAATAATACAAAATGATTGATATTGATCCAACAAACATTACTAAAACGCCGATGTTCAATATATATAAATAAATTGAAACACGATTATTATGACAATTTGATAATAAATTCGTCATATAATTTCTCGCCCCCGGTTCTGTTAATCTTGGATTATCCATCCGATGCTACTGGATTATATACAATCGTAATCATAAAAATTTTATCCCACTCAAACACGACTAAATTATCATAACCAATAAATAACTAAATATTGATATCAGTATTGCGATTAGCCATATGGGAACAACCGTCTTATGTTTATACCCGATGCCAAACGTGCGAAATCCACCGTGTCGATTATATGCGAATCCGGGTTTTGAATAATGGACCAAGGTAAATAGCGTCAGAAACGCTATGATGGCGAACATAACTCTATTATATCGTATATACACCAGATTAATATTGAGACTCATTTGATTACTACTATAATATGAGGAAATTTTATTTTTTGATATATGACAAATACCCTAAATGATATGAAGTGAGAGTCGGCCTGCCTAAAAATTATCTTCTTCGTCCTCACTGTAATATTGACCGTCCATATAATCTTCGCTCAATCCATTTATATTCAAAGCCTCGGTCTCATCTGCCATATTTTCCTCCATATCGACGTCGTCATCACCTTGTAGATTCGCGTCAATGTCGACGAAACCTTGTTCGATGTTTTCTTGTCGCTCTCTATCACTTGTTAGAATATCATAGACAAATAAACCCTTGTTTTGTCCAACATTCCATTCCGCCAATTTATAATGTTTCTTCATATTCTCGACTCTTCGTTCTTCAATAGACATATTGCGCAATCTCTCCACAATGCGTGCTTTTTCCTGTTGTTTGTATTTGTGTGTCTTTTCGATTATACTTGCATAATCAAAATCAACTATGGATTTATTATTCATCGCAATTTCCAAGAACACCTTCAACATAGTTCCTACACGCTTCTGGAATTCTTCTTGATTCCCCACTTCAATATGAAGTTCAGCCATTTCATCATACACTTCCTGATTCTCATCCCCGATTTCTTCTTCCACACCAAAATTCACGGTCGATGGATCATCGCGTTCTGAATTCATTGTTCTGCGTTCTTGTTTTTGTGCTTGGATATCTTGCGTCAATAAATCGCTATTGATGGCACCTTCCACATACTCATATACAACCGAATACAGTACATAATTCATCAACATATACAACGTTGACTTGTCAAATAGAGTGTAAAATGTATGGTCTTTTTTCATTAGAGAGTTGAACACTGGCAAGACATCGATGAATAGACGCACATTCTTCAATCGTCTTTGCATCTCGGTCAAAAACCGTTCTAATCCACTGTCGCCGAAGAATGGCTTAAATTTCTCATAGTATTTCGAAATATTTTCTTCGATTTCGGTCAAGTCTTTTAATCCTAAACCCCAATATTGATGAAATAATCTGTTTTTGTTAATACATTTATGTAACACCATACTTGGGTATAGATGTGTCATATTGTAGACGAAATTTCTTACATAATTTACTATTGTGTATAAGCCATCGTCGCAATAATGATTCATTTCTTTATCTAAATTCCACTTGGTGAGGTCGTTAAAGAAATCGTGGAGTTTATCGTATTCCCGGGTTCGAAGTTGTCCATTTTTATTCAAGAATCGCATGATACCTTCGTATTTTCGCACATTTTCTGTTGCTAAATAATCCTTTAATTTCCTCATCGACGACGCATATTGTTTTTGAACGCCTTCATCGCCATCATCATCAGTGGCAGCATCATACACATACATCTTGTTTTCTTTATATTTGTCCAACACACTTCGCATCAATTCGACAAATTCCTTTGACGAAAAAGATAAATCTTCCTTCTCCAAAACATTCAAAATATCTTTTAACGAATTAACCGCGTCATATTTGATGCTTTCCGCCATATTTGTATCGGCGATTTCCAGAACATTATCTTGTGAAACTATCTGCATAAAATTAAGGTAATCGTTCACCGAAAAATTTTTGTGCGCCTCTCGTTTCAAAAATGAAATCTTTTCTTCTATGGACGACGCAGGGTCATATCCAATAGGTATTTCTTGAAAGTAGGCGTGATATTTTTCTGGAATTGGCAGTCCCTTATCCAATCCACAGTAATGTATAAAGGCCAAATAAATGTTTTCCTCTATCGGTTCCTTAGGAAGTGAGGTGGACGATTGGAGTGTTGCCGACGGTTCATACACTAATAATGTTGCCCGTGATATTTTATTCGTATAATCGATGAGTCCGGTCAACGACTTAATAATGCGGATATAGTGGTCAATACTCTCGTTTTCTTCAATAAAATAGAAAATAGGATTGTCTTTTTGAGTTTCATTACAGCAAGCATTCTGTAAGAATGGCTCATTCCCACTCGTCTTCAACAACAAATCCTTCTTGTTGACAAGTTCTTGTATAGCTTCCATAATTCCATACGAATAATATGCGACCTTACTTTTCAAAACCATAAAATCCTGGTGTTGGTGTTTTTTCCCGTTTCTCAATAGCTCCAAGTATTCCTTCGAAAAATCTTGGGCTACACTTTTCAAACCTTTTATCACGTTTGTATCGACCAAAGGCGGCATAAAATGACGCCATTTTTCCACAACATATTCGTCTGGTATTTCTACAATAGGGTGATTCAGCATATACTCGCGCTTCTTCAAGTACATCTCATCCACTTCAACGTGTTTCAATACAATTGAATCTACGATGATCCTCAATTGGTCGGTCAGTATAGTGGCACCCGTTTTACCAATAGAGTCCCAGGGTTCATACGAAGCCTTCATTTTATCCAACACACACCCTAAATATTGAAGACCATCGATGTTTTCAGGTCCGGTAAGAGGAAATCCATCGAACGACTTTATACATCCTGGAAACGTTTTCTTTGTTTGAAAATAAGGCACCGTCGTCTGAACACTCACAAAAATCACCGAAATGATTATCTGGATCATCGTCTTGTTTTTCTTTTTGGAATACGAAATCGGGGTTTTCCCGGTTTTAGCCTTGGTGTCCGCAATATACATTTCATACTCTTCCTTATTCACAATATTTTTAGAGCACAATTCATAAGATATGCGTAGCACTTGTTCTTCCAAATCATTCAAAGGCAATCCAATATTTGTTGCAATCGCCACATAAATGCGGTAAATCTCTTCCATACGCTCGTTCTCAAATACTTTCCCCCTTTTTTGTTTTAATTTCTCCAATACAACTTCACTTGTATCCTTTTCCAAAACTGCGTGTGTGCTTATTCGAAATCCGTCTTCAGTGAACGACGCCTCGTCCACGTTGTCAATCTTACAAATCTCCTCTCCACTTCCATACTTATCTATGATGGCATCGCGGTTTTCACTCAGTCGCCCCCGTTCAGCACAAACTACATCGAGCGCTGTGGCGTATTCGATTTCACCATACAACACATAGGCTTCCGCAAGAGTGATATGGAACGAGGCAATTAGTTTTGTGTCCGTTTCTTTACAATATTTGAAATAAGGGTCTTCTTTGAAGTCTTCTGTGGTTCTCGGTTCTCTACAAAACTTTTCGTAAAACTTCATAATATCCTGCTGCTTCTTGGAAAAATCCGATTGGCCCATTATATTGTCTTTGAGTTTCAAGTATGGGGAACGAATTATATTTTCATCGACGGTTCTTACACCTAATCCAATATGATACGCAAGATTATTATATCTATATAATTCTGTATGATTCAAGGCACTCAGTCTATGAATATATTTCATATGTTTTATTATTTTCTTTTCCAAGTTTTCAATGTTGTCCTCTTTACTAAGTTCATAACGCCGGTCAAACTCCTTTAAAGCTTTTTTTCGAGTGGCTTCACCCAACCTCCTTTCGGCATCTTTTGTGCTTTCACACACATCGCTACCAATAGGACTTTTCAGTTTTTGAAAACATTTCTTGGACAAATTACAAAAAAGTGTGCTGGAATCCATAAACGATTCTTCGTCAATATCTTTATCTTCCACCCAGTACCCTTTCTTTCTTTGGAAAAACTTCATCTTCTTCCTCATATCCACTTCTTGGTCAACCTTTTCGCGTTCGGACTCAGACAAATCATCTATATCCACATTTTTCGGTAGTTTGGGAGATATTTCCAATATACAATATTCGCCTTCTTGAACGAGCCGTTTATTTGCGACCAGACGTTCGGCCATTTCTTGCGCCATAGACTCTGGACAATCGTGTTTCTCCACTAAAACCTCTTTCAACCATCCTGGGAATTTTTCGGGCAATTTCTCCTTTTGCTGTTGCTTGTATTTTTCCATAATGTAATACGGGGTATCATCGAAATCTTCGTCGTAATAAACTTCATCGAGATGGTTATCCTTTTGTAAGTCTACTACACTGGTGTATTTTTTCGTTAGTACGCGTTGATTACAATCTTTGGCCTTTATTTTTTCGTTTTTATCACTGTCGTCGTACTGTTCAGAGGAACCACCTTCCTCCAAAATCGTGGCTAAATTATTCGGGGTCATCAACGATGTTAATAAAGAGGCTATTAATTGTGTGAGAAGGACACCATTATCAAAATCCAACATTAACTTCAATATTTCTTGTGATGAGTATTTCTCTTCTACCAGTTCTCGATTCGGTAGTTTGTATCCTGTAAGACATTTCTTGAGAACATCTTCTTTTTCCAGTAACAAACGGATAATTATTAATGGTTCTCGGTTAACATTGTATTTTGTGTTTTTCAGCTTCTCAAACTCATCGCGAGACAACGCTATTTCCTTTTTCAGTTCTTTGATTCGTTCCCTCAAGAAATAACGGATTTCCTTGTACTGTGGAAAGGAAATATCTCGGCTATACACGAAAAATGGTTCTAATGTATCTACCGCCGATTTAAACGACAAGTCATACTGTATGTGTTTTCGAGTAATTTTGATCAATTGCCACGTGTTTGGAATAATGACTTTCAAAAACTTATTATATTTATCGGGGTCGTCGATATTCTCGTCCAAAATGTATTCACTGATATTGGATAAAAACGCAGACTGGTTATCATTCTTATCATAATCGATTTCTTTTCGAAAATCTTCAACTACCTTGGGCAAAATATGCGTGTTTTTCCGGAGAACTCGGGATATCATAAAGAAATCGCGATGTAATTTTGTTTTTTCATACAAAGATGTCCCCGGCATATCTATTGCACTGAATTTCATCACACACAAAGGCATCGTTATGAAAGATTTAACCGATAACTTATCGTTTCTGTAAAGAGGACGAACAATTGCCTGTTCCTTTCCGTCCACCATTTCTTTCACCAACTTTGTCATATTCAAACAATACTTCTGTGTGATAAACTTGCGTTTCACCAATTCCATTTTCTTTTGAGAACCGCGCAGAACACTACTTTCGAAATTATCCAGATTGGTTAATATGCTTTCTATATCAGTATTCACATCGCGTTGGTCTATATAATCCCGCCGGTCTGTCTGGGTGAAGGGTGTGAAAATATTACTCATCTCTTGTGTCTTGGAAATATACACATTGCTTCCTTCATTGTTGAAATTATACATATTATTATACACATCGTCTACGTGTGTATCCAACACAGAAACATCGGTGACAGATTCATCGTGGATTATGTCGTCTTCGGATTGATATACTTTCTTCGTAATCAGCGTTGTAGGAACAAACCATCGGAGTTTTTTGTCCATCTGCGCAATATGCTCAATTAACGGTTTGTGGAAATTTTGGTCGTGAAATTGGGCACGGATTACATCTCCATTTTGATCAAACACCGAAAAATCTTCGCGCAGTTCTTTAAATCGCTCTATCATAGTATGAATCCTCTTTAAAATCGTGTCGGTTCTTTGCGATGTTGGAAGCGTTGATAAAAGCTCGTCCAATAAACTGTTGGTTTGCGTATCGATACCATACCTGCGTTGATTATCCGGTAACTCATACACTTGTTGTATTTCCTCTAAACGCGAACCGAATATCACATTACTCGCCTTTGTATAAGCTGAACGTAAAGAGTCGCGAATGTTTTCATCCGCTTCCGCGTCGTCTGGAACTCTATTTATGGACTCACCGTTCTCCAAATATTCCAATAGATTTTCCTCTGGCTGGTGCGTTTCATTATCTTCTTCTAAATCCTCTTTACTCATCCCCTTCAGACTTTCCAATCCTGCCGGTTTCGAACGAACGATGATTTTTTCCAGAGGAATATTCCTCGGCAACCCCTTGTACTCAAAGTCTATGTATATGATATCCAAATCCGGATATGTGGTGATTTCGATTTGGTCGTTTACTAAGTCGGTGATTTCTCCGGTGATCGTCGTCGAAACAATACCGCTAAAATAGAGTTCTATCCAAGTATTCAATAGTAAATTATGCTGTCTGGCAAATCCGGGTTCTTCGCTCCGACTCAACAAATTTATGTGTTCGATTGATTCGTCGGATAAATCCCCCTTGTCGTTGATGTGTAAATTCTTGTGTTCTCTATTAGAAATATTTATCAATTTGATAAACTCATCATCTATATAATGAATGAAAAATGACACTTCGTGGATTTCCGGATTCGTAGGCGCTATAATTTCGATGATATCGCCCAGTTCTAATTCTAAATTCTCATTTGTAACAGGAATTTCCTCCTTTTCAGACATACTGTATTTATAATATAAATAGATACTATTCTAAATTACTATTACGGTTGAATATATATTTTGATATTTATTCAACTAAAACTTGTGATTCTACTTCTTCTTTGTTTACTTCTTTTTTGTTAACTTCCTCTTTGATTTATGCACTTTATGCGTTTTCCCCGCACGCACACGCTTGAAAGTTTTATTATTCTTCTTATTACGACGACGACTTCCTCTTCCACCAGGTGTTACAACGGGTGCTATTGAGGCTTCACCAATGATGGATTGAGGGTTAGGGTTAGGATTAGAATTATATACCGAACTGTTTACATTTAAAAGATCATTGATATCATCAAAACTCATATCACGAATGTTTCTACGTTTAGTATCATAATTGCTTTCATACAGGTATGGTTTTTTCTTCCAAATACGTAGCCTATCATCAAACCGGGCTTTCGATTGTGCAGTTTTCTGAAATATCTTAGTAGAGAAGTCATTTCCAAACTGTTGCAAAGTAAGACCAGGATAACCTTCTTTAAAATCGTTATTATTGGCTGTTTCTAAGAGTCCAGGAAGGGCTTTATATGGGTTAGATGCCAATAATGACTTTTGTTCCCTTGCCGTCATATAGTTAGAGGAAGAACTGCCAAACATTCCAAAACTGTCTTTCATCAAAATATAAAATTGTTCAAGTTGATATATAGTTAATATATATACCAAACTTTTCAGAGCATTTTGATTTTCTTTCAAATTGGTTAAAAGAGGTTTAATCATTTCTTTTATACTATTTATTTCTTCCTCTTGCAAAGAACTTTCTGATATTTTTGACATTATTATTTTCTCTAATTTTGTCGAGTCATTCGATTTAAAATATGTTGAGAGGTCTATCATTTCATAGCCTATACCTGTTATTGTTTCTTTGGGGTCAACCTTAGGTGTGTCCATAGGATACATATCAGCAGGAGCAGGTAGAGGAGCAGGAGAAGAAAACGTTAGTGATGTTTGTGAGACTGCTGACTCATTTGGCATTAAAATATCGGTGCTCTTCAGACATTCTTCTTTCACATTTTGCTGTATTGCTTCCCTCACAATTTGAAACACAGTTTCGCATTTACCACACGATAAATTTCCATTCTTCAATGCACCGGCATATTTTAATAATAAAGATACTACCTTATCATAGTAATCTTTTGTGTAATTCTCTTTTTTGGTGTTTGCACCAGTTGTTTCAGTGATAGCTTCGAATGACAACGGAGACTGGGGAGGTAATTTAAACATATCGGGTTCAATTGAATTCAAATACGATTGTCCTATTTCAGCATAACTCGCTCTGGATATTCTGTTGTTTTCTACTATAAACATTTTCCCTCGTTTCATCTTTAAATGCTCATTTTCTATGTTGTTTTCTTTTGCCCAAGAAACAGCTCTATATATTATGTTAATATGTCTTTTAATTTCGTCTTTAAGACCATTGGCTTTCTGGTCATCATAATTTTGGCGAAGATCTGACAAATTTTTTCGAGAGCTTGTTGTATTGTTAGATTTATAGTGGGTTGTTATGAATTGGACATCGCTGCTATATTGTGATGTAATACCTTTGATTTGTGGACCTTTAAACATACCACCACCGTGTATTGGAGAACCTTCTAAAGTAGCCATTCAATGTATATATATATATATATAGATGGATAGATAATATAAATATGTATGTAGAATAATATAAATATATCTTTACTATTACTTAATAAATACCTGTTATCATAAACTCGATGAGTGAAAAGTTAATTACTGTGAAACAAATTCACGGCGAACCTGTTCAATATGTGTTTTCCAAAGATGATGCGTCAGGACATATTCAAATCTCGAATAAAGAAGAACCACAAAAAATATTATCTATTATACCATCTAAAATAGTTACATCCGAATGTTTTCAAGAACAATATATGAAGACAAACTCCGACCAATTTCATTACCAAGAATTTGTCGAAGGGACCTTTATATGTGTTTTTTACGACGAAAGAATATGCGGTTGGGAAATGGCGACGAAAAACTCCGTCGGTTGTAATTATTGGTATATCCGAAATCAATACAAAGCGGGGGATTTCGATAGACAGCTGACATTCCGGCAAATGCTCATCGAATGTTTGGGTGGAGCTTTCGACCAAGATTTTAACGAACTTCCTTTTCTAAATGGCCTATCTAAGACCCACGTTTATCATTTTGTGATTCAACATCCGACAAATAAAATGATTCTGAATGTACAAATCCCCAACGCATATTTAGTTGATGTTTATGAAATCAACGGTGCAAGAGTCCAACATATTCCTATAAGGGAATATAAAAAGGTGGAAGGTTTGGAACCACTGACAAGACTCATTCTGTATCCATCGACATACACCTTGGAAAAATTGGATGACTTAACGGTCGACGCATTTTTCAAAGAACACGAATTACAAGGTCTTGTCGCGACGCATTTGACGAGTGGCACAAGAACCATTTTTGAGGATAGAGAATATCGCAAAATTAAAGAGTTGCGCGGAAATCATCCTAATTTACAATACTTGTATTTGTCTTTGATCAAAGAAAACAAAATAACCGAATTTCTTAATGTGTTTTCAGTGTATAAAAAGCTTTTTGAACTATTTAGACAAGAACTGCACGATTTTGTGTGTCAACTACATTCAAACTACATATCATATTACGTACAAAAGAGTGGCGCCATTATACCTAAAAAGTATTTCCCGTTGGTTTATAAATTACACCACGAAGTATTCTTAGTCAATAAGCGAGATGATTCGACATTCATTTTAAGACGCGGTTCAGTATATCCATTCATCAAAAAATTAGACGTTGGAACTGTGTTGTTTTATTTGAATATTACTTAAACATAATAACACCCAAACATAATAACACCCAAACATAATAACACTCAAAAATAATAACACTCAAACATAATAACACTCAAACATAATATATATCGATGTATATATATTATATAATCATTTTGCACAATGAATAAGTTTATGGCGAATCCTGTAACCACTTTCAAAAAATTCCTCCAACCCAAAACACACCAATATCACATAAAATTATATTATCTATTCATTTCCGTATTCATTTTTGCGTTTATATATCTTGTATTACCTGATGAAAACTTTAGTGGAGTGAATCTCGTGAAAGAGACCATTAAGACTGAAATCATCAAAAAAAAGGTCAACAAAAATATAGACGAAAGTTTTACGGAAGGATTCGAGAGTTTAACACAAGGCTATCAATTCACTTCTAACTCTAAATTATCTCAATATGACCAGGCAAAAGTCAAACAAAAGTTAGATGAAGCGACCGACGTTGTCAAGGACGACGTGGAAACAGATACGATTACACCTGATAAGATCGAAACATCTTTATCACAAAAAATGTTCGACCGTCTCTATTTTTCGGTTCAAAATGCCACACTTTTAGGCTACGGCGATATATTCCCAACATCGAATATGTCCAAGACCGTCGTCATTTTACAATCTCTGTTAACCATCACACTTATCTTGTATTAGACTGTCCGTCCACTACATTTTTGAATGTGCGTCGGTTAATTTAGACAGATTCTGTAAATATTTCATAGCACTGGCTTTCGATGTATCGCTCATTAACTTGATGGGTTCGCGAAGGTTATCTATTACCGCCATTATTTTATCCGAGTTTGCAACCGACTGTAAATCAGTGCCGTAATCTTTCTCGAAAAAGAACTCGATATTTCCTGTATCGATAATATCCTGGTATGGTTCAACAACAAATCTTTTCCAAGCCTTTATAATACTTGTTGGATTCAATCGTTTGAACGTTTCAAACTGACTCTGCGTATGTTTCAAACTTTGGTTTTCTGGGAATAACTCGACAACACTACCAACAAACTCGAAAAAATGCATATTAAATGCTTTCAGTAAACTTGATTTGTCTGCCATCTATAGAATATATTATATAAATCAACATATACCTTTTATATTCTTTTACTTAAATTCCATAAGGATTGGGCTGTTCAGATTGAGGAATATCCTGATTACGCTGATTTTGCAAAGATTCGACATTCACCGCTTCACCGATTTTATCCGGTTTATAACTATCTGGAGGTGTTTGTATCGTATGGTTTTGGGTATGGTCCGCCGAAACATAGTTATACATTTGACGTGCAGAGCCATTTCCTTTAGCACTTAACTCTTCAGGCGGGGCATTGAAATATGTAAATTGCTCAGACACAATGGATACTCCACCAATGGATTGTCCTAAAGAAGTACCCACCGGTTCACCATTTATCTGGACCATTTGCGAAATATTCGCCTTTATTTGAGGTTCTAAATACGATATGATTTCACCACCAAAAATTGCGCTATATTTATCTTTCACTTTTAATAATGCTGGCACACCATGGACATTGGGAGGCATCATTACATTCTTGCCGTTCTCCATCTGGATATACACATGTCCTGTTTGAGGGTCGCGCTTTCTTTTATCAATATTAATGCAGTTCATTTTTTCTGTCAATCCATGTTTGGAAATGATCCCTAAAACTTTCTTCGAATTAGGACAGTAATTACTATAGTATAAAATATCCATTTTTATACTATATGCTTTGTGATTATGATGTGGGAAAATACGCAATAATTATTTCACACACATAGAATACAATAGTCTGTTCTGGAAATAGAAAATAAAGTATGTCAAGGCAACCATCAACATTGTCATAAAGTATTCACCCCCCTTCTTCTTTCTAAAACCAACGATTATCGCACTCACAAGTGTAATCACGAGGAAGGCGAATCCAACGATTGACAAATAGTAGAACCATAAACAATATTCGCGACTTAACGGAGAGAAAAGGTCTTTGAAATCCATAATATAATATGCTATTAGATAATAATTATAATTATCTTTGTCCTAAATAATACAAAAAAAAAGGTATGTATATATATACGAAAATGGACACTTCAAACATATGGAAAGTCATTAATTCATATTTTAGAGATAATCCACAGAATTTGGTGAATCACCATATTGAATCATACAACGATTTCTTCAAAAAGCATATTTTTCAAATCTTTCGAGACAAAAATCCTATCAAAATACAATCTATGTATGATGAAGATATTGGAGACTTCAAAAATAAATGCAACCTATATTTAGGTGGAAAAGATGGGACTAAAATATACTTTGGTAAACCCATCATTTATGATGAAGGACGACCTCACTTTATGTATCCAAATGAAGCACGCTTGCGAAATATGACATATGCAATGACCGTTCACTACGACGTAGAGGTGGAATTCATTAAAACCTTACGCGCGGATGAAGAACCAGAGTTATACGGTGTATCAGAAAAAGCCGATAATCAAGATGATGGAGAGTTCGAATCATCCGATGATGAGGAAGAAAAAGAAGGAAAAGAAGGAAAAGACCCTAAAAGAGTGAAAAAGTCCGGAGGTGCGAAAACCGATATATTGAAAAAACCTCCCAGAAAGAAACCCGCACAAAAAAAGAAAAGCAACGCTACTACTCCTACAGAACTTGCGAAGATTCGCGAGTCTACCCTTTCTTCGTTTGCCAAGACCTCTAATGGAACTGTCACACAAATATCCCCACAACCGTTTTTGATTGAAAAAATTCTGTTGGGGAAATTTCCTATTATGGTTCAATCCGATTTTTGCGTCCTCCACCGTCTTCCAAAAGACTTGAAATTCCAAATGGGGGAATGTCGAAATGATAATGGCGGATATTTCATCATTGATGGAAAGGAGAAATCGGTTATCCCACAAGAAAAATTCGCCGACAACGTTTTATACGTTAAAGAACCCTCTGACACTAAATACTTATACTCCGCCGAAATTAGGTCTGTCTCCGAAAACGTAGCGAAACCCATAAGAACATTCAGCGTCAAAATTCGCGCGCCAGGCGTTATCAACATTGGGCTCCAACAGTTGAAAGTCAGAAACCATAATGTTGTTGTTTCGATTCCAAATGTCAGAAAACCCATTCCTCTGTTCATCGTGTTTCGAGCATTAGGATTCATTACTGACAAACAAATCATACAAATGTGTCTCCTTAACTTGGAAAAATACGAATCAATGATTGACCTCTTTCTACCTTCTGTTCATGAAGCGGGAGGGATCATGACACAACACGCCGCATTACGATTCATTGCTGTTTTCACAAAGGGGAAAACTATACCACACGTCCTCGAAATACTATGCGACTACTTTCTACCTCATATTGGGGAAACGAATTACACATCGAAAGCATATTACCTCGGTCATATTGTGTTTCAGCTATTGAAAGTATTTATGAAAATCGAAGAGCCCACCAACAGGGACAATTTTAAATTCAAACGGATTGAAACAGTCGGCTCGCTAATGACAGACCTTTTCCGTGAATATTTCTCTATTCAAAAACACGAAATACAACAGGGATTTGAACAGCGAATCCACTACAATTTGGAACTGTATGAGAATGACCTTCAAACTCTGATTCGGGAGTATTACAAAGAGGTCTTTTCGCAGAGAACCGTTGACGCCGGATTCAGAAAAGCATTCAAAGGAAATTGGGGCTCGCAATCACACACGAAACGCATCGGGATCGTCCAAGACCTCAATCGGCTATCATTCTATACCGCAGCATCACAGCTGCGCAAAACCAATATTCATTTAGACTCTGGCACCAAATTGGTCGGCCCTCGTATTTTACACGCATCGCACTGGGGATTCTTTGACCCCATCGATACACCTGATGGTGGGAATATTGGAATACACAAACACTTGTCACTCTCCGCTTATGTATCCAAAGGGATGCCTCGAGAACCCATCATTCTATGGCTTCGCGAAAAAGTGGCGATGAAACTCTTGGAAGAATGCCACACCACACAATTGGATTATATGACCAAAATATTCATCAACGGCTTTTGGGTGGGAGTCGTGGAAAATCCTATTGAATGTGTCGACAAATTTAAACTATTCAGACGCAATGCTTTGTTACCCATCTACATAAGTATTTCGTTTGATATCAAGAAAAATACGATCACTATATATTGCGACGCCGGGAGATTATGTCGACCCGTGTTTTACAAAGACAAAGAATCAAATCAGTTCTCTTTCGAGAATCCACGGTTTGTGAAAGCCCTGGAGGACGAGGAATTTACGTGGACCAACCTCGTTAGTGGGTTCAACAAAAAACTCGATGAAGACTTCCACACCAATAATATGAAAATGTATGAACTGGAACAACTTTATGGTATCAAAAACGAAGAAAACCCGGCTAAACTCAAAGACTTTATCGAAGACAAAGCCGTCATCGATTATATCGACACAAGTGAAAGTGAGGACACTCTTATTGCCCTGAACAAACAAGTCATCAAACAAAATAAACTGTATACCCACGCAGAAATCCACGAATCACTCATCTTCGGAATGATGTGCAACCTTATCAACTTCCCTGAAAATAATCCGGCAACCAGAAATTCATTCTCGTGTGGACAATCGAAACAAGCCGTTTCCGTATATCATACAAATTATCAGGTTCGGATGGATAAATCCGCGGTTGTACTCAATAATGGGCAAATCCCTTTGGTGAAAACGCGGTATATGGAATATTTCAACGACGAAGAAAATGTCTACGGGGAAAACTGTATTGTAGCCATTATGTCATACACCGGATACAACGTAGAAGACGCGGTTCTAATTAACGAAGGGGCTTTGAAACGCGGTCTTTTTCATACAACTTATTATACTACGTATGAAACACACGAAGAACGCACCAAAACCGATGACCAAATTAGTGAAGTCGTGTTCTCCAACATCGAAAATACTCCGAATGTTATCGGCATCAAATCGGATTGCTACTACGACAAATTAGACCAAAACGGACTCATCAAAGAAGGCACTCCCGTAAATGACAAAACGGTTCTCATCGGGATGACCAGCGCTTCCACCGGAATGACCCACCGACAAGACGCATCGAAAACCCCGAAAAAGGGTCAACTGGGAGTCGTCGATAAAAGTTTTATTACAGAAGGCGAAGAGGGGAAACGTATAGCGAAAGTTCGTGTTAGAGAAATTCGCATACCTACTATGGGCGACAAGATGGCATCCAGAGCCGGTCAAAAAGGAACTGTAGGTCTTGTTATTCCCGAAACCGATATGCCCTTCACGCGCAACGGAACAAGACCGGATATCATTATTAATCCACACGCTTTACCAACCAGAATGACCATCGGACACTTAGTCGAGGCCATTACCGGAAAAGTTGCCGCAACATATGGTGGTTTCGCCGATTGTACGGCTTTCAGTAATGACGCATCCAAAATTAAAACATATGGACAACTCCTTACAAAAGAAGGGTTTCACAGTAGTGGTAACGAAATATTATACAACGGGATGACCGGAGAACAAATCAAGAGTGAGATATTTATTGGACCCACTTTCTATATGAGACTCAAACATATGGTGAAGGATAAAGTCAACTTCAGAGCGCGAGGGCCACGGTCGGCTCTTACACGACAAACTGTTGGAGGACGCGCCAACGACGGTGGACTGCGTATTGGGGAAATGGAGCGCGATTCCATTATTTCGCACGGCGCCACCAATTTCCTTACTGAGTCAATGATGGAACGCGGTGATGAATATTATATGGCTATTTGTAATAAAACCGGGATGATCAGTGTGTATAACCCATCGAAGAGCTTGTTCCTCAGTCCTATGGCCGATGGACCCTTACAATTTGTAGGTTCTCTCGCAGGTGATAACCTTAAAGTTGTTCAAGTATCCAAATATGGACGGGATTTTAGTATTGTCTGTATCCCATATACGTTTAAACTTCTCATACAAGAATTACAGGTTCTCAATATGACTATGCGAATCATCACCGATGATAGTATCAAACAACTTGAACAATTGTCTTTCTCTAAAAATATCTGCGAATTATCCAACATCCACAAAGAATCTACTAAAGATACTATATCCAAAATTATATTCGACATTCGAGAATCTCTCAAACATATTCCCGGCGAAGAATACACCCAAAATGGCCAAGTTACTGAATCTTTTGAAATTCCACAAAACGAACAATCTGACGGTCCTCTCCCACATAACGACTACCCTATCCAAGCTCCGGATTCGCCTCCATATACCCCTTCTTCACCCACTTATGCACCCACTTATACCCCATCGGATACCCCTCTGTACGCACCACCTTCTCCGATGTATGCTGTGGATGATGATGATGATATGTATGGTGGCAAAAAGAGAACGAAAGACAATGAAGATGGACAATACTCGGTCGGTGAAGAAGTCGTACTCCGAAATATTACTATCGACCCTGCTACTAAAACACCAATCATATATACCATTAAAAAAATAGGTCCCGAATTCATCACCATCGAGACCAATAATACGAATATTCAAAAGGATAATATACTCGTGGTAGAACCAAATGAAATAACATATCCTTTCCAAATAGATCCTTCTCTATATCAAACACAACAACCACAATACCCGCAACAACAGCAAATGTTTGACCACCCGATGATTTCATCCCAACCATTTCAGCAACCAGTCGCCACACCCAATATTACAGTTGTTGTAGGAGATAAAAATGAAGTTCGTGGGTCCACTGATCAAGACACACCAACTAATGCAGCTAACAATATTCGCGTTGATAATATTGGAGAACCTGAACAGAAAGAGAAAAAGGATAACAAAGAGGGGGCTAAAGAATCCGAAGGCGGTAATTCCATTTTGGATTTTACAAAGAGTTTTTTCGTGAAAAAAACTTAACACTCATATTTACTAAGTTTTCCAAATTGTATATTCAGGTTCTCGAATCTTCTAAAAATATTTCCTGTATAGAAATTAATATTTTTCGCGTTTTTAGTTTTGAAGGGTATTTTTTTAGAAGTTTTCATTTTTACATATTTGAGAACCTATCTTTTGTATTTTTATAAATATTCCTAAATATTCATAAATAGATCCAAAATGGATATT
>Ga0257110_1000112_pt1 | contig 43057 bp, 45 predicted proteins | sample LP_taG_7_FD_190184 | JGI IMG/M metagenome (GOLD analysis project Ga0257110, IMG submission 190184) | Marine microbial communities from Northeast Subartic Pacific Ocean, Canada - LP_J_2015_P26_10m | ecosystem: Environmental > Aquatic > Marine > Oceanic | place: Canada: Northeast Subartic Pacific...
AACAGCTTTGAAAAATGCAGTAAGTAATCCAATTAAAATTAATATGGAGGTTGTCCGTGCTCAACAAGCTCGACAAATATTAGATCTGCTTGTTGGGTTTAAGATATCTCCAATATTGTGGAATAAGATTTCATATAAAAGTAAAACAGGCCTTTCTGCCGGGAGATGTCAAACACCAGCGCTACGATTAATATACGAAAATCAAAAAATAATCGATTCATCTCCTGGAAGGAAAGTGTATAATACAACTGGATATTTCACTGACAAAAATCTTGGTTTTACTTTAAATAAAAACTATGAAGGTGAGGAAGAGATGGGTGATTTCTTAGAATCTTCAGTTGAATATGAGCACAAATATACATGTGGAACTGTTAGAAAAACAATCAAAAAACCACCAACACCATTTACAACAAGTGCATTACAGCAGGCGGCTAGCAATGAGCTTAGGTTATCGCCAAAAGCAACAATGGATGCTTGTCAAAAATTGTATGAGGGTGGTTACATTACTTATATGAGAACAGATAGCGTTACATATAGTTTAGAGTTTATCAATAAAGCAAAATCATACATTAATGATAAATATGGAGAGGAATATGTTAAACCAAATATTGAAAAGATGTCTGAAAGAGCAGATGATAAAAAAAAGAAGAAGAAAAAATCAAAGAAAGATTCAAAAGATAATAATGCTCAGGAAGCTCATGAAGCTATAAGACCAACTGATATTACTAGGGAAAATATTGATGATAAGCTAGGAAACAGAGAAATAAAAGTATATAAGCTTATTCGTAGAAATACACTAGAAAGCTGTATGGCATCTGCAAAATACAATGCTGTTACTGCAAAAATTACTGCACCAGAAGAAACCGTCTATAAATATTCAACTGAGCAAGTTGTTTTTCCAGGATGGAAAATTGTGAATGGCTATGAAGAAACTAACAAAGATTATGCTTATCTGCGAAAACTTAAAAGCCAAATTATGGATTACAAAAAGATTATTTCAAAAGTTACAATGAAAGATTTGAAAAGTCATTATACAGAAGCAAAATTAGTTCAACTACTAGAGAAAAATGGGATTGGAAGGCCATCAACCTTTTCAAGTTTGGTTGAAAAAATACAAGAACGAGGTTACGTGAAAAAAGATAATGTAAAAGGAAAACCGATAAAATGTATTGATTTTGAATTAGAAAAGGATCTTTTAACTGAAAATGAGACGCAAAGAGAGTTTGGAGGGGAAAGAAATAAACTTGTTATTCAACAACTAGGTATCCTAGTAATGGACTTTCTAACCCAGCACTTTCAATCTTTGTTTGAATATTCATACACAAAAGAAATGGAAGACACTCTAGATTTAATTGCAAAGGGTGATTATATTTGGCATCATTTATGTAGAAATTGTTTAAATGAGATCAACCGACTTTCTGAGCCATTGGGTAGTCTTGAAAAATTAAATATTAAAATCGATGATGATCATACTTATATTATTGGAAAATACGGACCTGTTATAAAATACACAAAAAATAACAAAACTAGTTTTAAAAAAGCTAAATCCGACTTAGATATTGGTAAATTAAAAAAGGGATTATATTCTTTAGAAGATATCCTAGATAAAATAGATAGTGGTCCAACTGGAAGAAATCTAGGAAGTTATAGAGGAAATGAGGTAATTTTAAAGAAAGGGAAATATGGCCTTTATGTTGTATGGGGTAAAAGTAAGATTAATATTCCGCTAGAAAGCAATGATTACAAGGTAATAGCTTTAGAAAGTATTGAGGAGTTTCTGATCAAACCAATAATTTTAGAGATATCAAAGATAGCATCTATTAGAAATGGCAAATATGGTCCTTATATTTATTATAAAAGTAGTAAAATGAAAAAACCAAAGTTTATTACATTAGACAGTAGCATAGATGTAAATTGTAGCAAGCAAGAAGCGAGGGAATGGCTATTAGATAAACATAATATAAATGTGTAATATGCTTAGTTACTGCATAACCAAAAAAAATATTTTTAAATATTAAAATGAGACTGCTCTTATTTTTATTTATGCTAATAAGTTCTGGTATGGTTAATGTAACTAAAAGTCGCGAAGTATGTAATAATATTTGGTCATTAGAAAATAATATTAATGGAGATGTAGCATACAGTGCTACCCTAAAGCTATGTACTATGAGTTTTGAGAATGTACAATGTTCCATGGAAAATAATGAAACCAATAATGCTAGTAATATTACTAATAAGTCTTTAGACATTTTCTCACCATCTCCGTCTAATTTTCTAAATAATGCGTCCTCACCTTCTCTGCATGATTCGCCGTCCCCTGCTGGTTACGATACACCGTCACCAAGTTTAGATTCTACACCATCATCCGATATCGATTCGTCGCAACCGAGTAGTTCTAATGATTTGTCTTCTCCATCCTCTAATAGCGATTTTGCACCAAGTTCGACAGATGATGTAGCAGAGCCGAGTTCTTCTGATGATACATCTAGTGATGTAGCAGAGCCGAGTTCTTCTGATGATACATCTAGTGATGTAGCAGAGCCGAGTTCTTCTGATGATACAACGGATTCTTCACAAACAACTGTGCCCGACAACAATAATAATATTATTGATAATAGTAATTTGAGAGGTTCTTCTCCATCATCTAGTGATATACTTATCGAAAATGATAATGCTGATGTTGTTGCAAAGGATTTTAAAAATGATGACGATAATACTGCTGTCACGATTATAATAATAATTTCATCTTTAGTAGGAGTGATAGGGTTAATAGTTGTCGTAATACTTGCAATGAAAAAATATGATGTGAAAATGAGTGATATAAAAGATAAAACAGATTCAATCAAAAAACGGCTTCCGTCTAGAGAGACAATACAAAATATAGCAAAGAAAGCGTCTTACATAATTAGAAGGGGAGATAATGACAATACCGATGTTTCAACAAAAGATATAGAAAATCCTACTCAAGACAAACCTTATCCAAATCAGCCTCCGTTACCTTCAACTAGAGCTCAATCAATGCTTCCGCCGAGACCACCGAGAAAACCTAGTTTAAAGAGAAATATTAGAGAAAGTAAAAATAAAAGTTTGCCGAACATGATAATTAGAGAGAGCAAACTTAAAACTGCGAATAAAGAAAATCTAATGGTTATATAGTTATTTAATAATCATCTAATTGTAAAGTTATATCAATTATTTCAATTGGCACTGCATGAACAATAATATTCATCTTGTGTTCTGTTTCAGCGAGTTGTTGTTTTTCTGAAAATAACACAGGGTTAATAACTGTTATTGATTGTATATTTTCATTATTTTGTCTAGCTCTATCAACAGCTATTTCATGGTTATTTTGTTGATTGAAACATATAATTGTTATACAGTGCGAACATACACCGATTCCTATTATACCTAATATTATCATTCCTGACATATACATAATACTTGTTACTGTTGACATATAAGATTTTAATTATATGTCAATTAATTAATTAATATAATTTCAATTTTCATAAAGAATATGCATTTGGTACTCTAACAACATATGTTTTTTGTATTTCGTTCTTTAAACAATTAAATGCAACTGTAAAATTAAGAGATCCATTTTCAAACTCTACTAATCTACCATCGTGGAATCGAAATGTCACTAATAATTTTGATATTTTTTCTTCGGGCACATCGAATGATTTCACATTATTTAAAAAACCATTCCTAGATTCACTATATTCACCTAATGGCAATGAAGTAATTGGTATTTTTGCAAAACATGAATTAACCCTTCCACTATAATCATTATGCATTAAAGAGTTCGTATTTTCACTATAAGGCATTATTTCATTATAATTATTGTATTTTTTGATTTCCATGTAAATAACTTTCTCGCCTATCAAATCTGGTGAGTTAGGAGCATTCACAAAAAATACTGGATTTGTCTCAGAAATATTTTGATTTTGTGCATCATGAGTAACTTGTGATATACCAGCTTGCGTACCAGCCAGTGCGGACGCGCTGGTCGAAAGCAAACTATCCCCATTATATTCAATCTCGCGTTGAGTGTCAGAATTGGATAAACTCGGAGAACTATCAATTTCTGTAGTTGTTATTTTTGGCTCCATCCATGTTGCATTTGAACCTAAATAAGAAAAACTAATTGCTTTTGGTTTATTATTACTATCAATAAAAGGCATCCCATTATAGATTTCTTTCTTAAAACCTAAATAAAATGGTAATCCCCATTTAACATATTTCCCCCACATTTCTGGTTGCCTGCATTTTATTATTTTATATTCTTCTTTTTTATTAAAAAGTAAAGAAAACTTATGGAACTCATTGCCAAACCAGTAACGCAAACCAACCTTATCATAATAAACTTTAAAATATGTATATGGTGCTAATTCTCCACGATTAACTAAATAATCAGTTATAATTTCATTCATTTTATTTTCTATTTCTCTCGCCATTTCATTTGGACAATAAAATCCTTCCTGAATAGTTATTGTAAAAATGTAATCTTTATTTACGGAAGAAAATACATCATATATAGGATCATCTTCGGCAACCGTTAAAGTAAAAGACATTTTTGTGTTTTGATAATCATTTGTAAAAGTTCTATGACAGGAAGGCAATGTACAATCTATTAATCTCATTGACTCAACATTTTCCATTATTTTCGGCAATTCGACTTCAAAATGATTTGGATTTTTCCACTTCTTAATATCTCTATCTTCAGAATGAACCGTAACCAATTCTCTATTTAAAACATAAGATTGTTGTCTAGGAATAAGTGGTCTTGATGTATTTACATTAAACATTGTATATTTTATATACATATAAGAAAAGTTTCATTATTTCACAAATAACTAAAATCGCATTATAGTTTATACAATGATTAAACACTCTCTTAGTTTTGATGGTAATAGTTTTGCATTTTTAGCGTTAGCTGGAATAATATTTAAATTATTTATTGGAAATAGCGTGTCTGATAATGGTATAACAGGACCCGCATCTTCAACAATCTGGGGCTACGGTTTAGTAACAATTTCTTTGCTTATGGTTTTATTTATTAACGTTGCAATTGTTTCAAGAATGAGCACCTTAAAAGAATCAAATATTGCTTTTATTAAAAGCGTATTTTTTCATTCTATGCCTCCAATTCTTTTGTTAAGTATTTTAGCTTGGATAATAACTATCAATGTAAAACATTTTAATAAAATAAACAAAGGAAAAGTTGCAAATGAATACAATTCATATTCCACCGTTTCAACATTGCTTATTGTAATACAATTGGGTGTATTATTTAAATATCTTGCGGACGAGTTGATGGTCGGCAAGGAAGCAGGTACTATAAAAGGAAAACTAGATGGAGCTTTAACGGGTAGATTAGCATCTGTTATGTATTTACTTACAATAGGAAATGCAGCACTCTGTGGAATTATGACAATTATTCTAGAGTATTTTTCCACTGATGGTTAATATCAAAAAACTTAAATGTGAGACCACAGCATCTCTCAGTATTCCATATTCCTGACAATTTTACAATTATATCTACTTTCTTTTTTTCTTCAATATTTTCATTATGAAGCATTTCTGTATTGAAAACTCTAATACTTTTAGACATAAATTGTTCGTATAATTTATTTAAAATATCAACATTTTCAATATTCGCTTTTTCTAAAATCATTTTTTCAATATCGGCTAGTTTATCAATTTGATTTTTATTTTCACTATAATTGAAAAAATACTTTGATTTATTAAAATAACTTTCAGTTTTAAATATAGTCAAATTAGCTTTTATATAAACACCATTCATTGAAAATATATCATTACTATACGCTAAACGGGTAAATATACTGTTATCCATTACTGTATTTTTAACAGGGGAGTAGTAAAATAAGCATTTTTCATCAACATCATCTAATACAATATTCATTATTATATTGTATTAATATTCTGTTTTTAAGCCGTGTTTTCACTGATCAATCGTGAAAAAGTAATTAATGTAATTAATGTTTCTGGATCTGGATCATTTGGAATAGTATTAATAGTATTGCATATATTTTCACATTGAACAATGCAGTCATTTAATGATTTAATCTTAAGACTTAGATAATATGACCATAGTGCATGCATATTTGGATGTGACTCTTTAAACGTCTCCATTCTCTCTATAATTTCATTAATACGATCATTATTCATATTAAAACTTATTGTTATACAGCTAATAAAGATTACCCTTAAACCTATATAATACATGAAGTTTTATGAGACACATTTTGAAGATTATTTAGAGAGCAGCAAGAAAGCCAATCTACATCCAAAACTAGATAACGTATATGATAATTTTCCAGAAAATATAAAAGATTTGAAAGATATAATATTTTATGGACCAAAAGGCGTTGGGAAATATACACAATTATTGAAAGCTATTTCAAAGTATAGTCCATCAAATATGAAATATGAAAAAAAAGTTATACATTCCACAACTAAATCTACGCATATTATGAAGATAAGTGATATACATTTTGAAGTAGATATGTCTTTACTTGGATGTAACTCAAAAACATTATGGAATGATATTTACAATCATATTATTGATGTAATATCTGCAAAATCAGATAGAACTGGTATTATTGTTTGCAAATATTTCCATGACATACATAGTGAATTATTGGATAGTTTTTATAGCTATATGCAAACATCTCCATATAATCAGCTAGATATAAAGTTTATATTTATTTCTGAACAAGTTAGTTTTATTCCAGATAATATAAGAAATAGATGTAGAGTTATTCGAGTTCCCCGACCAACGCGAACACAATATAATAAATGTCTTGATAAAAAAATACACAAGGATATAAAATTATATCATATTACAAATATAAAAAATATTAATGTATCGGTTATTCAATTGATGTGTCCGTACAAAATTATTTGTGATATATTAATTGATAAAATATTGCATATTGATAAATTAGATTATATGGAATTGCGTGACAAATTATACGAGTTGTTTATTTACAACATTGATGTTACTGAAAGTATATGGTATATTTTAGAAAAATTACTTGAAGATATTCCAGAAACTGAGTTATCAAATATAATTCAGAGAACTTATAAATGTTTGCATTTATTTAATAACAACTATCGACCCATTTATCACTTAGAGAATTATGTCTTTTACCTGATAACAAAGATTCATGGACTTTCAGAAAGCGTGTGATATTTTAAAATTAACAAAATATAATCTTTCTCAAAAAAATATTAAGAAAGCTTATTATCGCGAATCGTTGCTTTGGCACCCAGATAGAAATAATGGATCCACTGAAAGATTTCAGAAGATATCTCTAGCATACACATATTTAATTGATTCATTAAACAATGGGTATATCAAAAATGTAAAAATGAGCGATAAAGAAACAATACAACCTTCTTATATCGATTTATTATCTAATTTTGTTTCTAGTATGGCGGGTATTCAAATAAAATCTGATAAATTAAAGGATTTTTTAAATAATATGAAAAAAGGGTATCATGCACTTACAATTGAGACATGCAAAGAGTTAAATAAAAATGAGGCTCTTTCTCTTTATAGTTATCTAGAAAGATTTTCTAGTGTGTTAGGAATGGACGATAGTATTTTAAAATCAATTAAAGAAATAGTCAAAGATAAGATTGAAAATGATGAACTTATTATATTAAGACCAACACTCGATAACATTTTGAAAAATGACGTATATTCAATGGAATACGAGGATGAAAAATACTTTATTCCGCTGTGGCATCACGAACTCGAGTTTGATTTAGAAGATAAGTCATTAATTGTTAAAATTGTTCCTGAGTTGCCTGAGAATATTAGAATTGATGATGACGGATCATTGCATATTAGCATGTGTCAGGATATTAAAAAATTATTTAATAAAGATAAACATTCGGTTTCAATTGGTGAAAAAACTGTTGAAATCAATACAAGAGATCTCTCTTTAAAACAATATCAAACGATAAGATTAACTGGAAAGGGTATAACTCAGATTGATACTAAGAATATATTTTCTATAGATTTACTTGGTGATTTATACATTCACTTAGAAATAATATGTAAATAATATCATAGTTGTATATAGTAAATGACATTAGTATTTACAACTAAAGCTAGAAATAACGGTGTAACAACACATAAGGGTGGTTCTCCTTTTAAACCGGCAAATATGACGCAGGGTAGTGTGTTAACTAATGCTTCAATGGTTTATTCAAAAAAAGGTGGTGGTGGTCAGCATTGGCATGATTCTTCAACTTACATAGAACAGAAAAAGCGGATTGCTATTGGGAAAAATAAAAATAGAGTAGGTTTATCTGAAGGAGATAAAAGCAGCTATAAAAGCACTGAAAATAACTCTAGAAAAAGTGCTCTTTCTAGAGTTAGAGGTGGAGGTGCAGTTGTTCCAAAAAAGAAAACTGCAAAGAAAAGATAATGTACAACAATAATTATTTCACTAAGATATCAAGGATAATGTTATAGAAGGTATTGGTTGAATTGCTTTTCTAAGGTCAGTATTACGATTTTCAATTTGTTCAATAAACCCACCACTATAAATCATTATATTTTTAGTATTATTGTTTTGTTTCAATAAAGAAACTATAGTAGAGAGATTTTTCCAAGTATTATCACCTAATTGCATTTCAATATTTCCAGAAGAATAAGATCCAGATATTGCATCAAGGTGCCTTATTTTGTTTGTTTCAATGCTAATCATTGGCCAATAATTTTCCATAACTGTATCTACTAATTTAACTTTTGTTTTATATTCATCAACAATATCATTTGGATTTGATTTATAGTTTGGAGCAAACCCATCTAAGTTATACCATTGACCAAAGTAAGTTTTAATAAAAAGATCTTTATTTTTTTCAATTCTATTTATACTTTTTCCTTGGGTCGGTGGTCCGGTTGCAGCAATTTTATTTCCGGATTCATTGGTAAAGTTACTAAAAAAGCTTTGTATATCAGCTATTGTACCGTGTAACCCAAGTTTAGATTCAATAAGATAACTAATCTTTTTTGCAACAGCATTTGACTTAATTTTATCTCCTACATAAGCATCTGACGTTTGTGATACCAATGCTTCTACTTCAATGCATACTCCAGTATTATATTTTTTATATAAATTATTCATTTTTGAATTACTGGTAGTTAAGCAATAATTATTTAAAAAATGAATACTATTCCACCAATCAACCACAGCACTACTTTTTTCTCCTTTCGAAGCCCATGGTAGAAACCAAATATTTTTAACATTAGGACAAGACTTTAAAAGGTAAGCAATCGTATGATCTTTGTTTTCATCTGGATCATATAATGGCCATCTTTCAATCCAATCTGTATAATAACTTTCCATATGCTCGTGTTGTTTTGGCCAGGCCCCGGGATTTGTTTTTGTTCCCTGATTTAAACGAAGAACAATTGTTTGAGACTTAAATGCATTCAAAAATACAATTAAATTGTAAATAAAGTTACGCCAGTTTTCAAAAAACTCTTTTTCTCCAATAATAATTTGTTTTGGAATACTTGGTATTTCAATCCAAAGATCACAGCTAGAAAAAACATTTTCTATATATGACAAATTAAATAAACTATTATTTGCAGTTTTACTTTTTGTCATACGATGCATAGAAAAAATGTGATTTTTTGCTAATCCTGGTTTTTTATTTCCGCCGCCGCTTAACGTTAGGTTATTTAAGTATTTCATTATAATTAATAAATATTATAATGAAAAAATAATTATTAATTATATTTTAGATTATTATTTTGATTTTAGTTAATTAATCGCCAGAGCTACTAGTCTTCTTACGCCTAACAACCCTCTTTTTCTTTACAACCTTCTTCTTTTCCTTCTGAACTTCAACCTTTGCCTGTTCTGCAATAACAGCTGAATCGTCGTCTGACTCATCCTCATCTGAATCATCTTCTACCGCAACTGAAACGTCGCCGCTATCTTCAACATCATCCTCATTAGCCTGTGACTCTAGCTTCTTACGATCAGAATCAGTTAGTCGAACTGCACACTTACCGCGAATACTAGACTTGGGCTTTAGAATTGCCTGCTCTAGCTTCCAGGTTACTCCAAACTTTCCATTGACAAAATATACTCCTCCGCATTTTAGTACGCATGCTACATGAATACCCTTGGTAATAAGAGTTTCTGGGCTAATAGAATCATCCGCATTTGGAAATAGAGGCTTTTGCTGAAGATCATATAGCTCACAGCTAAACTTCTCATCCCAATAGTCTAGCTTAACCCGAAGAGTTGGAGCTGCTCCTTCGCGGCGCTCACCAGTCTCCTTATCCTTAGGCCAGTATAGCATATGGTTGAATAGAACATCTACCTGTCCCTCAGTAAGCTTTGCCTTATTAAACCAAAGCTTAGAGTTCTTGATCGCAGAACTACAAATCTCTTCCTCAAATGCCTCAATATTTTCTAGAAATGCGCGACTCTCTGGAGTAGAGTAGTCGTCCTTTGGAAATTGAAGCGACATTGAAAAGCTAACACGTCCGCTATTCTCATCAACACGCTTCTGTACTCCCCATGTTAGCATTAGAGGGGTATTTAGCATCAGCTGGCGATGCGTTGCCTTATTCACAATTCCAACTGCCTTCCCTCCGGCTTTATTTACTCGTGGCTTGTTGTATGCAACATCCTCGCTGGGATTGAAGTTGGTTCCGTCGATAATAAGTGTGCTCATGTCTGTTGTGCTCATTCTGGTGTATATAGTTTAATTAGTTAGGCATGTCTCTATTTCAATTTTCTGAGATATTCAACTACAATTTTTTAACTTAAAGAAACTTTTTGCCACCTACATACATGTAAATAAATACTTAATTTTAAAGTAAGTGAATATTTGTTAAATTAGTAAATAAATGCTGATATGTAATTATATATGTATCGGCTAATAATTTTCGGTGCTGGAAAGTATAATTACAAAAGATCTGCATTAAGGTTATCTAGACAAGCTCGCGAATTACATTTATTTGATGAGATTATACATTATTCGGAAAGGGATCTCTCTATACAATACAATAATTTTTGGTTAACACATAAACTTTTGATGGAAAATAACAAAAAGTATGGTTTTGGTATTTGGAAACCATTTCTTATATTAGAAAACATGAAAACAATGAATACTGGAGATGTTTTAATTTATTTAGATGCTGGTTGTGAAATAAATCGATTTCATAGAGAGAAATTAAAGAAAATATTAGATTTAACAAAAAAAGAAAAAATTATTGGAACAAAATCATGTTTTATTGAAAACCAAGCTACTAAAAATGATGTTATATCTTTTTTCAAAAATATAATGACTAAAAATATTTGTGAAACACCACAGCATTCTACGGAGGCCCTTAGCTTATATATTTGTAAAAATGTATTCACTCTAGTAAAAGAATGGCATTTATTAACATGCAGATATAATTTAATTGATGATACGGTGACAATGCAAAATAATAAGTATTTCAAAAAACATAATAATGAGCAAAGTATTTTTAGTATTTTAACAAAATATAGAAATCTGTTTTCAAATAAATCATTATGTGATTGTATATGTATATCAAAAAATTATAGCGAAGAGAGTGTATTTAAAGATGATATGTTAAACAAAAATGAAAAATGCTACTATATCAATAAAGACAATTGCTTGGAAGAGGCAATTATTTTAAAAGTTCATTGCGAAGATTTACAACCTTATTACACAATCAAACTAAAAAATAAAGAAAAACAAACTGAACGCGAAAGGCTCATAAGAAAAACATTTATAACATAATTAGTTTTTGAATTAAAATTAAATAATAAAAATATGTGATTTTTTATTATTTTTTTATAAAAGTTAGTATTTATGCATAGACAATACCAGTTGCCTTGGTTGTGGCAGTGGCGAAATGGGGCTTCATAAACTTCTGTAGGTTAAAGTATGTAAGCTCGTCCTCCTTCTGTAGGTTAAGAAGCTTCGTTAGCTTACCATCAGCTAGAATAATCCGTCCATTCTTAGGATCCTGAAGCTTATGAGCTCGGATGTAGGTGTTAATCTCCTTTGTTACATCAGTGCGTGCCATCTGAGTTCCCTTCTCCTTGCCTAGAAACTTTGCTAGCTGATCACTGATGGCGGTTGGCTTGATAAAACCACTAGGCGTGCGGTTTCCCTTCTTGGCATTCTTCTTTGAACGCTTATTAGCAGCCTTGATCTCACGAACAGCCTTCTTCTCTAGGGCGCGAAGCTGATTCTTTAGAGCAGTGAGCTTTGAGGAAACCTCCTGGATAGAAGCTACAATGCTTAGGAACTCAGCAGCAATCACTTGATCTGAAGTGACCTCCTTCTTCTCAACAACAACAACATTCTCAACGGGTGCTGCAACTTGAACAGGTTCCTCTTTTACAACCTTATTAACTTTGGGTGCCTTTTTGGCGGTAGTCTTCTTAGTCTTGTCCTTCTTAGTACGGGGCATCTTATAACATAACTATAGACTTTCTATTTAAGCGGTTTAACGCATTATAATAATATTATGTGACGAGTACCCCGCCATAATATTATTAATCTCTTAATATTCTCAATTATTAGTTTAAACTAATTAAAAATGAGAAACTGATTGATATAACCAAGGAAATTGTTCTGCTGCTATACTAGATACTAGCGTTAATGCACACAAAACATAATTTGAGCCTAAAGATTTATTAGTATCATCAAGTCCGGTTGATATCATATTATCAATTATTGTTAAGCTTATTGTTCTAAGACTGTCAATTTCTTGCATTTGCATACTATTTGTATTAATATTCCTAAATGGATTACCATAAGGATAGCATATTTGCCTTTTCACAATATCGCTTAACTGTGCTCTGTATGTCCAGATATCATGAAGTTCTCTAATAAATCTAATAATTCTAATTCGCGTTAGATCCCAAAACCATGAATGATCAACAATATATTGTGTTGTATCTCCGATTTTTTGAAATATGGCAAGAGCTCGCAACTCTATCTCTTTTTTAGAATCTACTTTATCTTCTTCCATCAAAAGTTCAACCTCATCTTTGTAATATTTTGACATATGATTGATATATGAAATATTTTTGTGGATGTAAGCTGGTAATTCTCTCCTATTATAAGGATTTTTGTATGGAGCCTTACCTTTTTTAATGAGATTATATAAGGATCTTATATCAAATCCATATACAAAATTATCAGTATCTTTGAAACTAATAAATTGTGCAGGTTTAATTGATTTTAATGGTTGCATTGTAAAAAAATCAGTATCATTTACGCAAATATCACGTTTAGTATAAGCAGGACCATGACATTTCATATATTTCAAAATAATAAACCGTTTTACAATTTTTTGAATTTTACTAGCATAAAAAGAGAGACGCAGAAAATTATAAAGTCTTTTCGTTAGTTCATCTTTATTACCACCTACTTTTTGCTTGTAGTGTCGGCACATTGCCTTTAATTGTATTACTTTGTAATTATTTATCGATAGATTTTGTTGCTCTCCATATTTCAATATTTTAAAATTATCATCTGTTATCCTACGACGTTTTTTTGTTTTTGGAACATTTTCATTAAATCTCTTCAAAACGCTAGTAGGAGATATGTCGTCTTTATACGATTGTAAATTAATATCTAAGTTGCTAGTAACAATTATATTGCCTTCCATTCGTATATATATAATGTCGAAATCTTTTATGCTGTTATGAAACATAATTAATTGAAAAAAAAATATAATTTAAAATATTTTAAATTATTACTCGTTCAAACAAATATAAATCCATACTCAAACAAATAATTCTTAAGCCCATCATTATCATATCTATTAATAACCATCAATTGTTTGTGAATTGTTTTAGTTCTTAGATCAAACATCTCCAATATATATTGGAGTTGTTCAATGTCAATGCTTTCATCATAATTTTCTTTTAGCCAAATATAGAAATCATCGCACTGCAATTTATTTTTAGTGTATTTTGCATACACTCGCAATGTTTTATTTAGATCATATTTAGTATCGTGAATATTGTAATCTGTGCCGGCCAGAATGCATATTTTTTTAAAATCCTCTAGTGAAAGTCTAAGTGTGTTAAGAATATTTTGAACATCGTAAATTACTACAGTAGATTTGAGAAGACTTAGATATCTTAATACTCGAGGACACCCATAAACAAACATGTCCATATCTTCACTCAAACAAGCAAATGCTATCTTTTTTTGCACAAGCTTAGCACAAACATAATCTGATTCCGATTCTGCTTCATAATAACTTGTTCCTGTGTATTCTAATAGCTTTTTAACATTTGCAATATCGGTAGATGTTATCTTTACAATTTTTTTCCTTAGCTCATCTATTTCTGCTTCTAAATCAGAAATATCTTCATTTTCTCCACAATTCATCAATTTGTTTTTTGCTTCTCTATATTTTATTTCTGCCGCGGCTTTTTCTTCTCTACGATGTTTCAATATTTCTGCCTTCTCTGGAGGCGGTTTTCCATCAAACACAAATATCATATTAATTTTATGATACTTCATTAAGCTGATCATTTGATACATTCCTTCTATAAGACCACCGTCTGTTTTAAATCTATACATGTAAATACTCGCATCAATAGCAATTGTTTTTCCTTTCAAATCCCATAAGCTAATTTGCTTAATATTTTTAGGACAATTTGTTCGTAGAAATCGGTTTAGATTTTTAATTCCCATGTTTGGCTGTTTATTTTAACTAAATTAAAGCCAGTGATATCAATTTTCTAGTAATTAATCTCAGTAATACTCATCCTCAAACCAGTTTCATTATTTGTAAATATTTCTTGAATGTTATCAGTAATTACAACACTTTCTAATTTACTTTCAAGATATTCAGTAAATGATTTCATATTTCTCATACTATTATCAAAACATATCCAATTACTATTATTTATGAAGCACCATAACATAAACTGTTGGGGAGAAGACAATAAAAGTGCAGTTAAAACATAATATGAAAATGCCGAAGCACCTTCTTTATAAAAATTGCCTATTTTATAATTTTTATCAATAATATTCTTGTATGACAAATTATTATGACTCAATATCTTATTTAATTGAATATATCCAAATAGCTTTTCAACTTCAAGCGTGAAAGAAAATAAAGAATAAAAATCACGCTTGTTATTGCATTTTAAAAAACAAGAAAATGCTGCATTCATTATTCTTGCCCACGATTCAACATACGCTTCATTTATAAGAATATTGGTTTTCACTGTGAATAATTTTGAAATATTTATATTTAACATAACTAATATATTTTGATTTTGTTCAAATCCATATGAATGAAACGTCTCATGAATGAATACTTTAAACCACTCTTCCTCTCTAAAAATAGTAATCTCATTATTTTTATTGCAGACAGTTGAAAATCCACTATTTATATTATTTACATTCACAGTTGCCAAATTGCTTGAAGGAAGCTGTTTTTTTAATTCTGTCATATAAATATAGATTTTTAAAGATTTATTGCATTTTTTATTAGAGTATTTTTCACAAATATAAAGCCACGTAAGTATTAATTGTGTATTTCTATGTAGTTGGTCAATAATATCTGTTATATTATCTTTAACAAAAAATATAATTTTTACCAATTTATAATTAACAATACAATTAAAAATAACTTTTTTCTTTAAAGTTAATTTGATACTTTCAATTACATATTTTGTCATAAATCTATTTTTCTTTGGAATATCTTTTTTTAAAACTTTTTGTATTTTTGCTTTTCCAAAACATCTATTTTGCGTGATATATTTTATACCTTGATTTATATCATTAAATATTTTATCGTAATAAATGTGTTTTTTTGTATTTGGTGGAGATGCTTTTATAGTGTCAAGTATTTTTTTTAAGCTTCTACTATTGTCCTCGCAAAACTCCATGTGTATAATAACACAATAATAAATTAAGTAGTTTATATTGTGTTATATTTATTTGTTTTGCATTTCATTCCTGATTTCCATTAATTCACTAAATACAATTGGTTTCGCTCCTCTAACAAAATGAACAAGTTTTGCATCGTGTGTTGCGAGAAGGAGATCGCGCAAATATTCATTTTGAGAAAACTTTGCCTGCTGAGCAAGTTTCATTTCTGTGTTATGCCTCCCAGAAAAGAATGTTGGATCTAATTTAATATCTTTTTGTCTCACCATTTTTCCTTTAAACTTACCACTTTTCCCGCCAACTCCTTTCGCCATAGCGGCATTTTTACTTAATTCTGCCTCTGGATTCATATCAAGCGAGAAACTTAAATAAAACGCTGGATTATTTTCTTTAAACTTGGATGCCTGATAATAATGTTCAACGCTAGACCAGGTATGCCCATCTAATTCAAATGGTTCAATCCAAAAATTAGAGAGCTTTTTTCTCCAATGATCATTGCTAGACAATTCACTATATTTATTTCTATCTGTTTCTTTTATTTTTTCACCAGCACCTTTCCCAGGCAACTTGTGTGCAGACTTTGAATAAAACTGAAATATAGTAGAATCATCATAAATCCCTATATTTTCATCGATTCCCGATTTTGATTCTCCAGAAGGATTACTAGATTCGCCATCAGAAGTGTCCATATTTAGTTGTTGTAAAAAGTTTCTGAACTCTGGTATTAAATAAAATGGCCCTGCGTGTTTTTCTAAGCATTTTGAAACTATTTTCAATTTTACATCATATGGTATTTCATTAAAAGTAAATGACCCCCTGTCTTTGTATGTAACCAATGTGTAATGATAACCCATAAACTCCAGCATCAAATAGTGCGATGGTTCGAAAACACCTCTCTCTTCTAAAATGGTGTCATTTAATTGGCCACATAAAATAACATTATCAATATCTTTTTTAGCGAAAGCTTCTTTGCTAAACAAAATTAATTTAATATTCATAACACGTTCTAGTGTTGATATCGCCCAGGTTTCTCCCCAGAATGTGCAGGTTTTTATTTTTGCTTTAAACTTTTCCAATGAATCTATTCCAGCCATAAATTGATATTCTGCTAGCATTTCTTTTGCATATTTTCTTTCTCTCTTTGCAATATCATATTTTTCCTTATTTTCTTTACCTTTTGTTATGATGTCTTTTAATACTTCTTTATCTCTTACGCGTTTCCCTCTTTTGGCTAGTTCTTTATTTATTTTTGTCATTTCTTTCATTTCTGTATCTGCTTGTGTTACTTCACTAACAACCATATCATACATTGTTTTGTAACCCTGAAAAATATCTTCGGTTGCTTCATTAGCTAGCTTTTCTCTAAGTTCGGCCACACTTGTTTCAACACCACTTCTAGCCAGCCCATCTCGGATGGCTGCAAATAAACAATCTCCTCCACCTTCATTATCAACTATACCATAATTTTTATTTTTCATAAATGTCTGGGGCCATGGCTCTCTAGAAGTTTTTTTATAAGCTGCTCTTTCTATTTTTGCTTGTTGAGTGTCTTGTGTTTTTAAAGGAGAGAAACTAAAATTAACATCATCTGCATCATCATCTGCATCATCATCTGCTGGTTCAGATGACTTTTCTTCTTGATCTGATTCTTCCAACTCCTCATCAGAATCTGATTCTTCTTGATCAGAAACGTCCCCGTTCTGAGAAGATTTCTCACTTTCATTTCCTAAAAACTTTTCTGTTACAAATTGATACATTAAAAGTGGTCCTAATCTAGTAATATCTATATCACCATCCTCATCTAATATAGATGGTTGCATATCAGAAAATATCTCATAAACTCCTATTTGCGAATCAACTCTCTCGTCTTTAATAATATAGACCGGATAATAAATGATATTATTATCAATAAAAGTATATTTTGCTTGTCCTATTGCAATAATAGAATCTACTCCTAATATCTCTGCTTCAAATAAATCTGCATCATATTCTTGATCTTCTGTTTCTAAAGATTTGATTTCTGGATAATTAATACTATCATCTAACTTAGACTTCACCATTGTTCTATATACAACAAATACATTTTAAGTTTAAAATACTCAGTTATTATTTAATACAGAATTAATTATTAGAGGTAACAATATCAATAATAGTTTAAAGATTTACAGATAAAACTATTACTGATGAAAATAATAGTATATGGTTACAAAAATAATGTTATTGGTAGCAGGTTTATAACATATTTGCTTAAAATGAGCTCTGGTGGAAACTCGTTTGTAATGGGAAAAGCAAAATTAGACACAGATGAGTTTAGAAATGAGGTTGCTCGCCATAACCCAAGCAATATTATATTTTTTTCTAAGGTAAATAACGATATTTATTTTTCAAATTACAATAAATCATCTAACTATGATAATCTTGTAAAGTATTTTTCTATTGTTAATACTGCGATGTTTTGCAAAAATAACTCAATTCATTTTACTTATGTTGGAAATAGTTCAATGTTTTCATATTCAGGTAGAGGACCATACGATCACGATATTTTCCACGAGTTTAATGAAACTGATAATTATAACTTTACTAATAATAGTTTTTCGGTTGTTTCCGCAAATATTGATAAAGTAATGAGACAACTATCAGAGTGTGTTTTAAATCTACGAACAAAAATGCCAATAGTAAATAGTGATTGTAGTGGAAACTTTATCACTAGTCTTAAAAACAAAAGATATATTTGTTCAATGCCAAATAGTATTACTATTGTGGAGGATTTTATTCCAATAATATTTGACATGGTTTTGTGCAATCTTAAAGGCACGTTTAATATGGTAAATGATGGATATGTGTCTAGCAATGATATACTAGATTTGTATAATGAAAAAGTAGATAATAAGTATAAATGGCATAATATTTCTTATGATGATGCGGTTAGAAGTGAAGATTATAGAGTCCCTAATAATATTATGAGCTGCCAAAAATTAAAAGATTATTGTAATGTTCCAAATGCACAAACATCGTTGTTGAAAATATTTGAAAATTATAGAGTTATTGACGAAACAGATCGTCATAGATTTTTCTTAGATACTGATGATACAACTATCTTAGTCATAGGTGGTAATGGAAATAATAACTGTAATTTTATCAATAATACTTTTAATGAAACTGATAAATTAAACATTTTAAACTACACAAATATTTACAATAATTTCAATATTCAGGAAAATATAAAGTATAGTGAAAGATATGAGTTTGTTGATGGTGATCTGCGCGATGCAACTCTTTTAAGATATATTTTTGATAAAAATAAAATTACGCATATTGTACATTTTAGTGAGCCCGAAAAAGAACACCAAATGCATAATATTCTCGAATATACATCAAAATGTGTTGTTGGTACAAATACACTTCTTGAACTTGTTCGAGATTCTTATTCCATTGTAAATTATACATATGTTTCAAATAATAAAGATTTTACAATTCCATCGAGAAATGAAAGTAAAAATGTCAATTATAAAACAAAAAATGTCTGCGATGCAGTAAATAAAAGTGCAATTGTTTTGATAAACTCTTATAAAGAAACATACACTATTCCAATTAATATAATTTAATTTCAGTTTAATTATTTTTAATATTTACAAAAAAAGCGTAAATATTAAATCATTTGACTTGCCATTTCTATTAAGTCAGCTTTGGTTATTAATTCCGGTAAAAGTATTCCACTACTTTCTATCATTAAACGCAACTCATTCTCAGTCATCTGCTTAAAAACTTCATAATTTTCATTTGCACAAATATATTTTTCATCACTATCAATATCTTCATAAAAATATTCCTCACTAGTATCACTGTATGTATCATTATTAATGATATTTTCATATTCTATTTCAATATCATAAATACAATATTTTGCTTTTGTTTTTTTCTTGTATTTTATTTTATATAAATAAGTTTCCATCTTATTTAAGATTAGCTTAGGTTATTTAAATTGTTTATTCAAGTTCATCTAGAATATCCATATGCTTAAAAACACATTTATTTGACAATGAGGGATATTTTTTTGCTTGCATCTTTGATACAATTACTATATCCCTTTTAATGGTTTTCCATTCTTCCTCATCATTAATAACATTTTTACCATCGACTGCAAATATAAATAATAGTTCTGACAGCTCATCCACTGAACCTGCTTCATCCTCTATTTCAATCTTATTGATAATCAATCTCTGAATCTCATTGACAATATCAATAATAGTATCTTTTTTAATCATTCCAATCTCACACAAATTAACAAAGAATAGTGCCACAGACTTCCTTTCTGCATTGATTTTATTGTTTTCACAAAATTGAGAATAATCAACATCTGGATTAGTATATTTAATATTGCAATAAGATTCTTTAAACTTATCAATTTCCGTATTAATATTTCCTCCAACAAAATCATATTTATTGACTAGCTCTGAATAAATAGTTGCATAAAGTTTAGAATAAAATCCTGTTTTACTGGAAATATCAAATATGGAAATATTGAGCTTGTTTAAATCTTCTTCAGACGCTTTTTCTTCAATAATATTGTCAATTTGTTCAAAAATCTGGTTGCGCAAAACTGCATATGTTTTGTCAGTAATTTTATTTAACGACTTTCTTACAAAATCAATTGATTTATTAATCCCCTCACTTTTTTTAATTTGAGTAACTTCAAAATTGCGGATAGCTTCCCAGGCTTCATTTGAAAGTTCCGGTCCCTTATTTTTTCTTCGACGATTGCGATCTTTCCGATCACCTTTTTCTCTTTTAGGGAATTGTGGCGTTCTAATATACTCTGGAGCACCAACTTGATCAGCAAGCTTTTGTACAATATCAATTGTTGATTTATCCAAGTAGCAAATAAATCCATCCATAATTCTAGCTTTAAAGTAATTTAAATCATATCTTTTTTCTAGTAACGCCGCCATATTTCTTACCTTAGATCATAGTATTTCGTTTAAATCAATTTTTTAGATATACCAATTGTTTTCTAGGTAATACAACAAGCCATAATTAACTTAAAAGAGTAAGCATATTATTTATTACGGTACAATGTCAAAACATAGTAATAACCAACCACAATCTGATAATGAAAAAAAAGAGAACGAGAAAGAAGAATATAGAACTATTGAAAAATGGGATGATATGGAATGTAATTCTCAAATCCTAAGAGGTATTTACGCTTACGGATTTGAACAGCCAAGTCCTATTCAGAAAAAAGCGATTCATCCCCTTATCACAAAACGCGATACCCTTGCACAGGCTCAATCTGGAACAGGTAAAACTGGATGTTTTACCATTGGAACACTTGCTAGAATTGATGTAAAGATCAAAAAAGTACAGGCAATGATTCTTTCACCAACTAGAGAACTTTCAATGCAAACTCTGCAAGTTATTGAGTCACTTGGTTGTTTTTTGAAAGGCTTTAAAGCACAGCTATTGGTAGGAGGAACATCAACTGAAGAAAACATTCGAAATCTACAAGAAAACACGCCACATGTAGTAGTAGGTTGTCCTGGTCGAGTCTATGATATGCTACGAAGGAAAAAACTACATAGCGATCACCTAAGACTGCTAGTCGTAGATGAAGCAGACGAAATGCTTTCAACCGGATTTAAAGAGCAGGTTTATAATATTTTCGAACAAATGCCGGGGGATATTCAAGTTGCATTATTTAGTGCCACAATGCCTTCTGATCTTATTACACTTTCTGACAAGTTTATGAGAAATCCTGTGAAAGTATTGGTAAAGGCGGATCAGCTTACATTGGAGGGTATTTCTCAGCATTTTGTTGCACTGGAAGGAGATAGTATTAAGTATGAATGCCTCAAAGACATTTATGCCAGTTTTAGTATGTCTCAGACAATTATTTATTGTAATAGCGTAAAACGGGTGCAAGATCTTTATGATGCAATGGTGGAGGATAATTTTCCGGTGTGCCAAATCCATAGTAATATGGATAAAGAAGAACGTACTAAAAGCTACAAAGACTTTAAGAGTGGAAAGCAGCGTGTTTTGATTTCTTCAAATCTTACTGCTAGAGGAATAGATGTTCAACAAGTAAGTACAGTTATTAATTTTGATGTTCCTCGCGATGTTAATACTTACCTCCATAGAATTGGTCGTAGTGGGCGATGGGGTAGGAAAGGAATTGGAATTAATTTTGTTACGCGAAGAGATATGAGAAAGCTTAAGGAAATTGAAAATCATTATCAAACACAGATTACAGAAATGCCTCTTGATTGGGCGGAAGCACTTGCATAATAATATATTTATGAAATTATAAACACGTTATCATACTATTTATAATTTCTATTTATCATTTCATAATGAAAAACTTTTTCAATATGACTTCAAAAAAATATAAGTTCAATAAATTTAAATTACCTATACAATTAGATAAAAAAGTAAAATCTATTGAAAAAGCTACTATAGATGAATTAGATATTATCGATGGTGAAGATCCAATTTATCCTACGATATTTGAGATGAACACCGAATATCAAAAACTTAATCTGGAAAGCATTGCAAAATATTATACAACAAATAAAAAATACATTAAACAAACAAGTAAATTATTAAAAAGTAGTTTCAGCAAAACTCCAGAAAGTAGTGAAATTATGGAATTAATGAAGGATGTTGAAACTGAAACAGGATTCATTGATAAATATAATTATGTTGACTGGGAAAGTTTAAAGTTTTTAAATAATAATTCTAGGTTTTTACAAGCATTAAGCTTATACGAACTGTCATCGCCAGTATTATCTTTAGCACTTCCAGTGATTTTATTGATAGTACCGTTTTTTATAATTCGATTACAGGGTTATAGCATGAACTTTACTACTTATTATGATGTTCTCAAAAAAGTTTTAAAAAATCATAGCATTGGTCAGATATTTTCATTTAATGAAGCTAGTTTGGATAAAAGAATATTTATGATTATTTCATTGTTATTTTATTTTGTTCAAGTATATTACAATTTTCAATCTTGTAAAAAGTTTATACATAATTTTAAATTAATACATCAAAAGATAACAATTGTTGAAAAATATTTAACTGAAACTAAATCTGTAATATTAAACACAATAAAGAAATTAGAGAATTATAGCGAATACTCAGCATTTAAACAAGATTTAGATTTAACCTTGGAAAATATAGAGAGATTATTAAAAAGATACAGTAAAATAACACAATGCAGTTATAAAATACATAAAGTAAGCGAGATTGGGCATATAATGAAATGCTTTTATGAAATATATAATGAGGATTGGGTGATAGAAACTATTAATTATTCAATGCATTTCAATAGTTATATTGATACAATGAACCATATACATAGTCTTTACAAATCAAATAAAATAAATAAATGCAATATATCAAAAAATAAGATTTCTATGAAAAATGCTTACTATCCTACTTATATTGACAGAGATCCAATTAAGAATAATATTAAGGTTGATAAAAATGTTATCATAACAGGACCAAATGCATCTGGTAAAACTACTCTAATAAAAACTACATTTATTAACTTGCTATTTTCTCAACAATTTGGTGTAGGATTTTACGAAAAAGCAAATATACAAGTATTTGACAATTTTAAATGCTATATTAACATACCTGATACGTCAGGGAGGGACAGTTTATTTCAAGCTGAAGCAAGAAGATGCAAAAATATTATTGATAATATAGTAAATAATGATACTAAAAGTTTTTGCATTTTTGATGAGCTATTCTCCGGTACGAATCCATATGAAGCAATAGGCGCAGCAACTGGATTTTTGGACTATTTAAATACACATAAAAATATAACTTACATGATCACAACTCATTTCTTAGATTTATGTAAGAATATGGATGATGATAACCAATGTAAAAATATTTGTATGGGAGTTAATGCAAATAATAGTAAGATAGAATATACTTATAAAATCAATGATGGCATATCTAATGTTAAAGGAGCACTGCACGTTTTAAAAGAGTTAAACTATCCTCAAATAATTATTGATCGTGCAGAATCAATATTAGACAATTTATCACTTTAACTATTACGTTTAACTTTGATATAAAAATTATAGTTGTGTTTTAAGAATGAATATGTTTGGACTTGAAGGAAGTGGTTTTATTATTTCTTTAGGAGTAACTTTACTTATGGCCGGAATTATTGTATATTATGTCAATTCTCGTTTTACGAATCTAGAAAAATCTATTATCAAGCAAAATCAGATATTGGGAGAGTTTATTGGAAGTTTTAGAAATAACCCAAAGATTCTAACTGGAGGACAACAACATTTGCCTCCAAAACAAACTGTATCTAATACTTTAATGCAACCCCCGTCTAATGAAAACATTGATAATAGTCAAAATGTCGATCAAGAAGATACTTTGATTTCTAGTTATTCAAATACAAATCCGATTAATAAGATAGTAGTATCTGATAATGAACATGAAAGCAACGATGAAAGCAGTGATAGCGATAGCGAGAGTGATAGCGATTACGATACAGAGAGTGTTAGTACTGTTGGTAATAATGACACTATGTTCGTTGACGAAGATAATCATACTGAACCCAGTAAAATTGCAATTCTAGACAAATCTGCTGAAGAAAATGATAATAATGAAATAACAGCATTACTGAGTGAAATGGCTGAGATTGAAATACATCATATTGATAACAATGATTTAACTAATGAAACTGAACCAGAAAAGCCTACTACCAATGTTTTAGAACTTATTAAAAATCATAATAAAGAAGAAAATAAAATAAAAACCATTAATCTAGCAGATATTGGAAGTGTTCATGAATTAGATAATGCTACTGCAGAAAATGCAAATAGTGTTTCATCTTCATCATTAAGCAGTAATGATTCAAATGTTTCAGAAGATTCAAATAAAGTAACTTATAAAAAGATGAAGGTTAAAGACCTAAGAGAACTAGTCGTTAAAAAAAATCTATACACGAAAAATGAAGCAAAATCAATAAAGAAAAATGTTTTAATACAAAAATTAGAAACCGAACAATAAATAATTATATAAACTAATTATCTTATATAATTATAATAATATGAGTTGGGCAACTTGTTACGCTGGATCTAATAATATACACTTTGATTTTCCACCTATTATGATGGATGGGAGAAACTATGCAACATGGCAACCCGGATCAAAAGTAAGCGATGATATTAAAAAACGAGAGGGTATTAATTCAAATTGGAAATATAGACAATATATGACAAATAATGCGGAAAGCATTATTAAACAAAACCAGATTAATGCATGCAATAATTGCTGTGCGTGTTCTTCAAAATATGGAGCAAAGCATGGATCTGACAACAATACACCATATTTGTATAAATCAAATGATGATACGAAAAAACCATTTGGATATGAAGACAGTGATTTAAAAAACACATATTTATCTAGATTTGACTTACAAAGCAGAATATATACGCCGGTTATGTCTCAAGATCAATTGTTAAATAATGGCTTCAAAAACTTTAATTAACGTATTAATGAATTAAAAACTTATCAACATTAAAGATATATATGTTAATAAGTTTTGATATTGGAATCAAAAATCTTGCATTCTGTATTTTTGATACTTCTAGTGAAAAATATAAGATTCATGATTGGGGTGTAATCAATTTATGCGGAGAAAAAGTTAAATGCTGCTCCAAAACAAAAAGAGGTACATGTAGTAAAAATGCTTCATATATTTATAACAACAACTATTACTGCGGAACTCATGTAAAAAATTGTGGTTCAAAACTTGCGCCGGAATGCTACTATAAAATAATAAAAAGTAAGAGACCTGCTAAAAAATATATCAAAATGCTTAAAACATTTCTGGTGAGCGACAGGATAGATGTAGATAAGCTATGTATCGACTGTATTAATAATCACCCTACAAAAATAATAAAAGGACCGAATGCGAGTAAAATAGATTTAATTGATATAGGGATCGCGATATCAAAAATATTACCAGAAAGGTTGCCACTAACGAGCATTAAAAGAGTAGTGATTGAAAATCAGATAAGTCCAATTGCTAATAGAATGAAAACTGTACAAGGAATGCTTGCGCAGTTTTTTATTGATCGCAATGTAACAGATATAATGTTTATTTCGTCATCAAATAAATTAAAGGGTTTTGATGTTCCAAAGAAAAATTACAAAGAAAGAAAAGCATCAGGAATTAAGGTTACTAGAGATATTATACAAGAAAACATAAATTGTCAGAATTGGTTAGAGAAGTTTGATAAACACACAAAGAAAGATGATTTAGCAGATTCTTTTTTGCAAGGTTTATGGGTTATAAACCATAATAAAAATTAATTGCGTTACTTTTGATTTAAAATAAAGCCAACACACTTTAACAATGGCACAAGTGATTGAAATCAGCGATTTAGGAGATATTCCATCAATTTCATTAAATAAATCAGATACTACACCAGATACACCAATAGAGCCTATTATGAAACCTAATAAACCAAATAGATCTGTTAATTTCGGAGGAGGAATTGAACTTCTTATGAATGATAAAAGAAAACTGGGGGGAGGACAAGGAAAAAAAGACAGTGATATTAATTTAGACGATCTAAATGATCTAGAAGCAGAATTAAATGATCTTAGTGATGCAACAAGCAATATAAAAATATCAAACAAGCCACACGTTTCTAAAAGTGGTTTATTTGGACAAGCACTCGGTGGTGGTATTAAATTAAATGTTGATGATTTGCCTTCACAAATTTCAGGCGGTGTAGACAGTATTAATATATCAAAGGTCGGTAAATCTACTGCGGGACAAAATATTAGAACAGCAGATGGTTTTGGAAAGTTTAATAATATTCCAATTGATCCAGATAAACAAATATCCAAACAACCAAAACTTTCACCACAAGAAACATTAAAGGAAAAGTTTCTTACATTAAGAAAGTTGGAAAATCTTGAAAATAAAGGTGTAAAGCTAACAAAAAAATATTCAATGGAATCTTCTTTAGATGAAATGAAGGGGGAATATGAAATGATTATTTCTGAAAAAGAGAAATCGAATAGTATAAAGTTTCAAGGTAAAATGTTGATGGCAGCTATTACTGGATTAGAGTTTTTAAATAATAAGTTTGATCCATTTGATATTAAGTTAGATGGTTTTGGCGAACAAGTAAATGAAAATATTAATGATTATGATGAGATATTTAGCGAGTTACATGAAAAATATAAATCTAAGGCTAAAATGGCTCCGGAGCTCAAACTTTTATTTCAACTATCTGGGTCAGCAATTATGGTTCATATGACAAATACTATGTTTAAATCTGCGATGCCTGGTATGGATGATATTATGCGGCAGAATCCGGAGTTAATGCAGCAATTTACGCAGGCGGCCGTGAATAGTATGGGGCAACAAAACCCCGGATTTGGTGGATTTATGAACAATATGATGGGGAGCAACGCCTCGCAACGAAGCATGCCTCCTGCAAATGTTTCAACTGGGCCACCTCCGGCACCAATGAAAACAAGAATGGATAGAAGTCAAAGAAGTCAAATCCCGACAAACAGACCAGATATGAGAATGGCTAGAAATCCGACATCTGCTGTAGATGTAAATGACAATTTTCAAAAAGTTGGACCACAGCCAATAAAAAGATCTTCTAAAGGTAGTGCCCCGAGGAGAGCTGAAATGAAGGGTCCTAGTGATATAGGAGATATTTTGTCTGGCTTGAAAACCAAAACTGTTACTATGCCTAGGAAAAATGCAGTTAAAGTAAATAATAGCAGTACTGTAAGTATTCAAGATTTGAAAGATATATCTTCTGCTAAAACCCCTTCTAGATCCAGACACAGAAAGGGCAAAAGTGAGAAAACTAGCATTAGTTTAGATATTTAAAAAATTGATATTATTTGTTCATTATTTTATAGTTAATAATATCAATATGATAGAGCAGGTGTTTGATAATTGCATAATTAAAGTTGGTGAAAATGCAATTGAAAACCAAGCATTGTTAGAATCAAGCAATTTAAATGATTTATGGGTACATATATCTAATTACCCTAGCGCACATGCAGTAATATCAATGAAAAATGGTGTGTGTCGGAAAAAAACACGTAAATTGCTAAAAAGAGCATGCTGTATTGTAAAGTCAAAAAGTAGCAAATGCAAATCTATGAATAAAGTTTTATTTGATATTAGCAAAATACAAGACCTCACTCTCACGGATATTCCGGGAAAGGTAATAATTCACGACAATTATAGAAATATAACTATTTAAAAAAAAGGCAATATGATCATAACAAGACATAATAATGCTAAATAAAAAATGGTAACTGATATAGTTCTTCTATGTTGATATGTTTGAAATGTCACCCAATCGCAACAAGAATAGTTTAATTTCGCGGGACTATTACAATAAATACATCTACAATCGTGCGTTTCAAACCACCGTTGAATGCAATAGCTATGTACAGAATAACTACACTCGCAATCAGGAGATATAATAAAATAATTTATATTGTGAGTTGGATTATTGCAGGTATTCTCCTCGAAACAAATAACACATGCATGTTCATCGTGTTCATCGTAATCATCAGTTTCCATTTAATTAATAAAAATATATATTTTTAACTTTAGGTGTTTTTTTATACTGATATAATATAATATAATATAATGTCAAAATGTAGTGCAATGCATGCCGGTTCATCTGGTTCATCATATGGTTGCAATAACAAATGTAATTTTTAATATGAATCAAGAATCTGGTGATGTGATTGGACTCAGATAAAGATATTATACAGCTAAAAATTATTTTAATTTATTATATAGCTCATATTTATATAATTCATATGTATATGAATCATATAAACAGCTGCTTAAACCCAGATATTGTAATGCAAGACCATGATGAAATTGACACAACGCAAGTAAATATTGAAAACCTAACACATGATATGTCAAGACTACATCTTGTTGAATCACCTAAAATAAAATACACATTACCGTGGGATAGTAATACTTATGCAAACTCCACTGCACCTCCACCAAAGGTAAATGGAGAATATGTATATTGCCCATTTTGGGTAAAACATGGAGCGCCAAAAGATTATATGCTAAGAAATACATATACTGATATTCCAGCATGGAAAGTATGTGGATATATTGGAGGCGTTGATTGTATGCTAGATTATATGTGGGCACACATGCCTTTTGAATCAAAAAAACATTTATTTACCATTTATAAGTTTTTAGGTAAAAGTAGATGCTCCACTAGTATCGGGAGATTTATGATAATTATTTGGTTAGATAGATGGTTTAAAAAATATTTTATTATCCCTAGGAAATGCTATATAGATCATACAGAGTTACAAGAAGCAAATGATAAAATGATATTACATGGATTATATAAACCTACGAATCCATGGTGTTTGCCAGAGATTCCAAATACACCATTGCATATTTTAAAAAATAATCTACAATGAACATCCATCTTTCAATATTTTTAAAACTTTATTAGAGTCTTTTTCAGCTACATCTTTCATTGCAACTACCATTGTTTCAGCGTATGCATTACCTTGTTTTTCATCAACTAAAAAGTTTGGGTTATTTTCTACAAATACTTTCGGTGCTTTTCTGGATACCCCATTTTTTATATTTTTAATAATTTTCTCTCCTTTAACATCCCCCTCTTTATCCCACCCTTCATTTATATCTTTCACATACCATTTCTTTTTATGATGATGAAACGGTCGTTGCGTATCAGTATAATCTTTTAGATTTTCTGTTATTATATTAGTTATTGCCTTTGGTTCATTATCTTTTAAAAGAGAGATATTGTTCATAGTTATCTTTAATTGTTTTGCAAAATCTTGAATAGATATTGCATCCTTACAATTTTCATTTAAAAAAAGTTGTACATTGAAATTAGTGTTATTGCTATTCATATTGTTATTGTTTCCGTGTATAGTAAAACTATTCTGAGTTTCTGTTAATAACTCAACCTGCTGAGTTAGCAAATCTATTACCCTTTTATTTTGTTTTCGCTCGCCTAATAATATATTAATAACATCATCTTTTTTTATAATATTCGATGATTCTATAATTTCATTAGTTATAATTTCATCCTCTTCATCGCTACTAGACACGCCGTAATTGCATGTTTTTTTATGCCTAGATAGCCCCTGTCTATACTTGTAAGATTTTCCACAAAAACATATGAAACTTTTTGAAAAATCGGCACTTTTCGGCACTTTTCGGCACTTTTTGTCACCATTTGTCACCATTTTGAGTCTTTTGTGTTTTTTGCTCACAATATGTTTTTTCCAATGACTTAAATGACACGTTTTATAGTCACAATTGACACATTGATAATTTGGCGGCACTTTTCGGCACTTTTTGTCACCATTTGTCACCATATATAATGGTGACAAAAAAGTGCCTAAATTGTTTATACAATAATTTATTAGTGCCTTTTTTTCAGTTCTACATAACAATCCTACATAAAATATTTTTATTTTTTTTGATTTTTCTTACTCTATGTAGTAAAATTGTTAAAAAAACAGTGTTTTCAAACCTCAATTTCTAAAATGAAAAAATATCTACTCAAAACTTACTTTATAAAATAGACTTTGAAAACACTGTTTTTTTGAAAAAAAATAATATTGACTACTTCAATATTATTTAAATTATAATTAATTAAGATGATACTGTTAGCTTTTAAATGTGAAATATATAAAAACTAGTTTAAAATTACATATTATAGTTTACTACTATTATAATGACTGAAGAAACAGTAATAGTATCTAATGATAATTGTAATGTTATTATGAGCAAAACTGGTACGGAAACAACTTTTCGACTTACGATGAAAGTAGAAAATAGATGTATAGATCTAAAAAAGGTTCTAGGAGCAAACTTATATGATTTAATGGCTGCAACAAATGAAGATCTTATTGAAAAGTTGGTTTATATAAAAAAACCGGTTGATGATAAAGATTATTGCGATGGATTGATTGTACTAAAAAAAATAGGTTCTGATTTTGGAATTAAGCAAAAATATTTATGTCTTAGAATAAATGTTTATTCTGATTTAAATAAACGTTCATATGAAAGTATTTTAATTAAATGTCCAGATGAATTAAAGCCATTAGATTGCGAACCAGTTAAAAAAAGTTATGGTATAGTTGAAATCAATTATATTGGAATGCATAAGGCAGAAGTTGTATATGATTTTTCATTGGAATTAGAAGATAACATGCCAATATTCTTGGAAAAACTACCTGGAAAATTAATGGCAAAGATATTTACGCGTGTTAAAGTATTTATAGAGAACTTTAAAGTATAAATAAAGATGCTAGGTTCAATGTTTTTTGGATTTAAAATTACAAGTTTATTATGTTATGAGTTTATTGCCAGATGTTTTGGTAGAAAAAGGTTAGATTCAATTAAAAATATTTGCTTAGTACTTTCTGATAGAAATGTCATGTATACTAAAATATTGCAGTCAATTTCATGCGCGGGCAATTTTTTGACATCAGAGGAGATGGATTATTTATCTATTTATAATGATAAAGCGCCTTACAAAAAACAGGAAGAATATAATATTGCAGAATTGGTTGAACATTTAAATAAAGGTAGAACTGATAAAATAATTATGGATAGTTATGAGCCAGTAAAAGCAGGAATGGTAGCATTAGTTTATTATGGAAATCTAAATGATAAAGATATTATCATAAAAGTAAAACGAAAACATATTTTTGAAAGATTAATGAATGCATTAGATGTTGCAGAGATTATATGTTATATATCACAGTTTATGCCTTATTTAAATATATTGCAATTATCAACTATTTTTAAAGAAAATAAGATAGATATGTGTAATCAAATTGATTTTTATAAAGAAACAATAAATGGAAAACGATTTTACAACTTCTGTAGAAATATTGATTATGTTATAATACCATATATTTACGATGAATATACAAACATAAATGAAAATGTTATTGTTATGGAAAGATTATATGGTAAAACATTGGTTCAACTAAATGATAACGAGAGATATAAATATTCGATTAATCTTATGAAATACGTAATTAAATCAATATTATATGATGGATTTTACCATGCAGATTTGCATATGGGAAATATATTTTTTATGGAGGACAATAATATTGGATTAATTGATTTTGGATTAGTTGGATTAATTGATAGAGAGAAACAAAACAGATTTTATTTATTTTTTAAGCATTGTTTTATAGAGCAAGATACATATGAAGCAGCGAAAGTTGTTATTGAAAAATTAGCTTATCCGGAAGAAAACTTAGTTAATTTATCAGATTCTGAGAAAAATGAATTATTAAAATTAATTAGTGACCAAATATATTTTTTGTTTAGATCTTCCAAAACACTGGATATAGATATCATTTTAAAAATAAATGTTATTTTAAGAAGATATAATTTGATTTTATCTCCGTTTTTCTGTAAGATACAAATGACTCTAGCAGTAATGAACTCTGTTGCAATGGAATTATCAAGAAATACAGTCCCTATTATGCAAAGCATTGAATTAGTATTAAAAGAAATGATCGGGGAAAATGATGCAGATTTATTTTGAATATTTTATAAAAATTGAATAATTTAAACATTTCATTATGTTAAATAATATAACATAATGAAGTTCTTATTGATTGATGGTAGTTATTTTAACTTCTTTAGATATTTCGCAATGCAACAGTGGTGGAGCTTAGCAAAAAAAGATGAAGAATTGGGACTTCCTATAGAAAATCAAACATTTGTTGATAAATATAAATCTACGTTTGTTAATAAGATAAGTGAAATTGAAAAAAAATTAAAATTAAAAGGATGCATTAAGATAGTAGGAAAAGACTGTCCTAGAAAAAATATATGGAGACACGAATTATATGGTCATTACAAAGAAGGTAGAGATAATGGTAAAGAGTTTCATGGAAAACCCTTCTTTAAAATGGCATACAGCGAATTATTTGAAAAAGCAGGCATTAAAGCAATTTTGTCATATCCAAAATTAGAAGCGGATGATGTTATTGCGATAACAACAAAACACATTATAGAAAACTATCCAGATTCTGAAGTTACTATTATAGCTAGTGATATGGATTATCTACAGCTAGCATCAGATAGGGTAAAGATATTTACTCTGAAATATAAAGATATTAGCAAAAGCAAAAATGCGATTGGAGATTCAGAATGTGATAAGTTTTGCAAAATTGTGGCAGGAGACAAAAGTGACAATATACCAAGCGTATTTCCAAAATGTGGAATAAAGACTGCTTTGAAATATTATAATAACAAAGAATTATTTAATGAAAAACTTAACACTGTAAAAAATGCAAAAGAAATATTTGAACGAAATAGAAAATTGGTTGATTTCAATTGTATCCCAGATAATCTTAGAAAAGGCTTTATGAAAGAAGTTCTAGGTATTACTTGTTAGAAATTGCCCTTCTTTTTAGACTTACTTTATTTTTTTTTGATCTTGTTTTTGATTTTGTTTTTGATTTTGTTTTTCTTGTTTTCTTTTTATTTTTCTTTTTTCGTTTTCTTGTTTTCTTTTTTCCGCCCACAGAATTAGACCTTAAAGAAGTTCCTGAAGATCCAATCGGCATACTAATCGGTTGTTGAACACGCCTTTGCATCTGAGGCTGTTGCTGCATAGATCTAAACTGCGGTTGAACACGCCTTTGCATCTGAGGCTGTTGCTGCATAGATCTAAACTGCGGTTGAACACGCCTTTGCATCTGAGGTTGAAACGCGGAGAATTGTCTTTGCATTTGTGGATTAGACGAGGATGAGTATCTATACGAATTATTCATTTGATATGGATAACTTTGTGAAACATATGGTCTCTTTCCTTGCGTCTCACCTGTTCTTACACTAGAATACATAGTTGGTGATATTTGAGATAGACTTTTTGCGATAGGATTTCTGTATTCAAATAAATCTTTACCAAATAACTCATTAAATATTTTATTAAGGTTATTTCTTTTTGTTTCACATGTTAATGCAGTTCTGTTTTCATAGTTATTATTTTTAGATCCTATAACTTTAATATTAATATTTACTTTGAAAACCAAATTATTTCTGTTTGTTGGAATTACTATACTATTTTCATCTAATGAAGATGCCAATATATCAAATGCTCCGCCAGATAAATAAATCTTGCTATTATTTTTGAATAATTTATTTTTGTAAAACATCATATTTTCTTTTACAATGCCAGTCTCTCTTGCTTCTTGTAATGTTAGCGCTTTATAATTTCTTTTCTTTGTTATTTTCATAATTATCTTTGAAAATAGTATTCTAGATGTAACTATCTCTAAAAAATCATTTGTTTCTTCTACAGATTTTCTTATTAATTTATCTGTTATTTTAAATGTTGTTGGGAAATATAATGTTCTGGATGCAATATTACGTTTTATCATATAAGGGAAAAAACCTATATTTTTATCATTAACGTCTCCTGAAAAATTAAGTTTTATTGCAATAGTACTAGACATAATCTAATATAGAATGATAAAAGATTATGTCTTTAATAAATAGTATAATTTTCTTTTGGCAAATAAGAAAGAAACAGATCTTGCTTTTTTTTCTTTTTCTGTAATTCGGCTCTTTTTAGAATATCTAAAGCTCTATCTTCTTCTTCTTTGCTGATATAATTATCATTATTTGTATCTATCTGCTTTGCAATTCGTTGAAAACTCTTTGACATTATACATAATCTACTTTTTTCATTAAATATATAATTAGCTAAAACTATAAATGCAGATGTCATCAACACCGATAATGTGAATTGTTTTGTTGCAATAAAAACCATCGAAAATATTAAAATCTCTCTTGTTAATCCTGCACGCATAGCGGCTTCTTGAGTATTACTGAAACCCATTTCTACATATTTTGAACCTACGTTTAAAATCAAAATAGCGATTCCAGCAATTATAGAGCTTTTATTTATATACGACTCGGCATATTTTACATAATTGAGTAGTTCCATTAACATATATATAGAATAAAATCATATACATGTTATACTAATTTGCTTTTTCTCATAGTTCTTTTTATTTTTGACAATGCATCTTGGTAGGTTTTATCAATATTTTTCCTTATATTTCTTCTATATTTGCGATGCGTTTGTTTTATATTTGATAACATGTTATCCGTAAATGCTTCTGTAGTATTTTCAGTATTAAACAAACACCATGCTAAAATTAAAAATAATATGATAATCAGATATCTCATTTACATTTAATTTAGATAATCTTACTCATCGTCGCTAGGTAATTTAGGTCTTCTTAACACTTCCTCATCTGATATTCTATCATTTAATGTAAAACTACACTTTTTGTCACATGGATTACACACATCATTCTCAAAATCAATATATGGATATTTATCACTTATTTCACTTAATGTAAGCTCTTTTCCATCATTGTCTATAAATATTTTTTTACCATTTTTTGATTTGCATCTTTCTTTTCTAAGATCTTCTATTGTTTTAAATGTTTCACTTGTTCCTTCTTGTACGGAAGCATCATCCTCATTATTATCTTCATTTTCCTTTTTGTCATGATCCTTGTCATTATTTTCCTCTTTTGAATCTTCATTGTCTTCTTTATTATCTTTGTTGTTTTCCATTCCTTCTAAAAGATTTATAGAACTAGAATTAATAATAATAGCTGCCACAATTATGGCTAAAATAAGTGCTAGATTTTTAGAAATAAGTGCTCCTGCAGGAATGAATAAAAGAAGTACTATTTTCATAATCTTGGATTCTTTAATAACTCTACTAATATCATCTTGTCCTGAAAATAGTAAAAGTAATATAATTAGTAAAATGAACCATATGTGATTGTTCATAATGTATATATTAGCAAAATACTTTTTTACAATAACGAACCCTTTGAGGATAGAAATGAAATAAAATATCTAGAATCTCTATAGGTAATGAGTTATTTAGCAATGTCTGCTGCGACAGTTAATTTCAATAATGAATCTAATAATGAGAATAAAAATCCAATTGAGCAGAAAAAAACATCTAGAAATAAAACTATCAAAAAAAGACCATCTTCATTGCATAAAATGCAGAAACAGATAGGATTAGAGTCATTTGATAATGATGATGATGGACCTTCTCCTTTTAATCCTCCTCCTAAACCAGAATCTGTTGGAATGATGAGAAGAATATCTAGAGAAAACTCTGAAGAAAATGATGATAATGATAACCCTGTACAACCGCATTCAGAAAATCAGAGAAGCGATCCCTCTTACACGAGAGAAGCTTTTAATAATTTGCCATCTTTAGCAAGTGAAGAGTTTTATAGAAAAATGGTTCCTTATTATGATAAAACAGGTGGAACAACCATGCTTAATAAAGAAGAAACAACAGATAAATTAGACTACCTGATTCATCTTTTAGAAGAGCAGCAAGATATGAGAACTGGACATGTAACCGAGGAATTAATACTTTACTCTTTTTTAGGAGTATTTATTATTTTTGTATTGGACTCATTTGCTAGAGCAGGAAAGTATGTTCGTTAATAATATATTCTTTACATTGATGCAAGAATATATTATTTAAAAGTTGTAAAAATTATTTAATACAAAATAAAAGCATTTTCTGGAGATATGTATTTATATGAATAATTATGTAAAATATAGTGAAACGTTTCTTTTTTAATTAATGGCACATAAACAATCCGGAGAGCAATATTTAAAAAATCATTGCTGGTTGTATTGTTAATAATTATTTTACTAAAAGTATATTTTCTATTTAGTCTTCTAATAGCAGTTATAAAACAATTGAAAAATATTTTTTCATTATCTATTATTTTTATAGACGCGTGTAAATATAATTTTTCATCTAACACTGAAAATATAAAACATCCGTGTATTACATTATTTTCAGTAATAACAAAAACTTTGTAAATATCATTTGAAATCATATGTAACAAGTGTTTTTTTTCTGCATGAACAACTAAGCTGTAATTATCTAATGAATCTTTTAAAAATGAAGAAAATAAAATAAAGCTTTCCTCTGTTATGGATATCAATTTTATAGCTGGATCTTCGTTTTTAAAATGAATTATACCATTTAATGCGTTATTAGTATAATGTGTATCTGTCACTACACATAATGGTGTAACTATATTTACTCCGTTTCGTTTTCTATATAAAAATGTGTAAATATTTTTACATTTCTCTCTTACATTAAACATATGTGTTTGTAATAAATATTTTAGATTTTCTTCCTTTTTATAACCCTTGTCTAATGCCAAGTATTTAACCGCATGTGATAGAGTTGTTCTATCAAATACAGAAACAAACACGGGAACGGAAGCTATGGCAGACATGCTCTCTAGCAATGGCATAGCTAGAAAGGTGCTCATATATACAGGAAAAGAGTATCCGGTCAAACTTGTTTTCATTTCATTGCCTTCTGGGATATAATCAAAGAGAGAAAATAAAGAATGTCTTTGGAAAAAATTAAAAAAATAGTTTAATTTTTGATTATCACAATTACTAATATCATATGTATAAACATCAAGGAGCTTAATATATTTCTCTACTTGAAGTGTCTTTTCATCAATAATTTCTTTTGTACTGCAACAAAAAGGAATACTACTTGGGACCGGCTGTAAGCTCCAAAATGGATATGAAAGTTTGATATATGCATAATAAGAAAAATATGAGAAAGTTATAATACTTAAAACCACAATATATATCATTAAGTATTATACATAAAATTATCTTTCGACTAAAACTCATTTATTGAGGTTTAGTAAATACATATATAAATTGATTTTCATAACCACATGCTTTCATTTCGTATTTTGAATGCATTATGAACCCTGCATCTTTTATGCTAGTAAGTATTTTTCTTTGAGATGGAATATGCAGTTTTTTTATATTTTTAATTACCGAATTATTTTTTTTATGTTTAAATAATTCCGTTATAAGTGATGTCTCATTATTTTTATTTTCAAAGTTTGAAGAATAATGATAATTATCAAATGAGGCAACTGTTTTGGTAATCCTTTTTTCAGAATATTTTTGTGGATCCACTCCAGCAATAACCTTTCCAATCGGATGTATGGGATCAAATAATTCCTTGTTTAATAAATGTACAACTAAATAACCTCCTGGCATAAGCCAATTAAAACAATTCATGAAAAACTGACTCTTATTTTTAATTTCATAAATAGAATATCCTAAACATGTTATGTGCGTGAGAGATCTTGGCTGAAATAACATTGATTTTAATGGATCTCCGACCTTATACGTAGTATCAGGATAGCTTTCTTTTGCTTTTGCTATAAGTTTTTTAGATTTATCAACCCCAATTGCATTATATCCGTTTTTATTTAAATTGCCGGCAATATGTCCAGTTTTACATCCAATATCAGCGATGATGCTTTTTGAGGTAGGATCTGTTGAACCTATAATTCTTCCAATCTCATAATCGTTTCTAACCTCGTCAAAATATATTTTATCATATACATCAACATAAAAATCATCATATATTTTATCATCTTTTTTAACAATAAATGTTGATTTATCTTCAAATCCCTCTATATTATCTTTTTTGAAAAATAAAAGATAAATAATCATAATTGCGACCATAAAATAAAGAAGTTTTGTAATAAATGGCGTTTTGTCCCAAGATTTATTTATTTTAGATATATTTTTAAATAATTGTTTGAGCATGTATATGTATATAACCGATTATTTTTGTGTATATTCATGATATATGAATGACAATGAAATAAATGATGTTCGTAAAGCTTCTGAGTTTAGATCAATCACATTTTCTGGATATCAAAAAGTAAAGGTTAAAAAGACATTAATAGAATGTTTATCTTCTTCAAAAATTGAGCCAGCATGTTATTGGTTTGCTGAATTAATTTGCGCAGGTCATTTTGTAGAATCATGGGAACTAATAATTTTGTTTGTATCAAAATATTTGCATCTAGGGAATCCTTTATTGCCAACATATATTTCTAGAAGAATGGACAATTTTAAAGATATTATTTCGAATGGATATATTGGCAATGAATTGAGATTGAGAAATAACCAAAAGGTTAGAACATTATTTGCGGAAATTGCAGCAACACTTTGTTTATCTAGAAGACGACATGTTTTTGAAGCTGTTAAAATCAAGAAGAAAGACGAGTTTAATCTATCACATATGACAAGCAAATTAAAAGCACCAAATATATCTTTTATTGAACATATTTTTACTGAGGAGGATCCTAAAGAATTGTTTATTGCTGCAAACGAGTTTGCATATCATTTATCAGATGAGTCTAAAAATTGTTATACAGCATGTTATTGGTTAGAATGGATGATAGAGTTTGAGATGATATGCAAAAAAAATAAAGACGTAATTGTTTCACAGAGAAGAGAATGGGTACCAGTGGATGAAAAATATAAAAAGGATCCAATATGGCTTGTTTGGGATATTATTTTACGACAATCAGAAAAAAAGAATTGTAAAATAACAAAGAAGGTTTTAGAATCATTACTCGGAATGTTTTGTTTAAGATTTACAGTTGGTGTTAAAAAAAGAAGAAGATTTTTAATGTATTATGCAATTGCAATGCTGACTGAAATTGTCGATAAAAAGATACCTATTTGGTCGGATAAAAAACAGATTAAGCAAATTACTAGTAAAATAAATATAATATACAAACAAATTAAGAAAAACGAGAAAGCACCAGCAACAGATTATTTATTTGCAGGAACAGAAAAGTCTAATTTAGATAAAACCATTGAAAGATTAGAAAAAATGAACCAATTGATGGGTATTTAAATTAATGCCGATAATATAATAACATAGAATAACCTGTTTTTAGATTCCATTTTATTTTTGTTTTACCAATACTCCAACTTTTATTTTTTCTTGTATATTTAGACCATTTTTTTGGTTGTAGTTTAGAGAATGCAGCACCATCAAATAGATATTGTTTTTTATTACATGTAATTCCACAGCAAAAATGCTGCTTTTCAGTATCTCTTGCAATAAAACTATCTAATTTATAGTTTGCATTATTGAAAATAACTTCTTTTTTGAATGGAAAAGCGCCTTGAGGAGTAGCACGTCCTCTTGCGCCACTATCAGTTAATTGAATAATAATTACATCATATTGTGTATTAATTTTTTCATGATTGTTTCTATAAAAATTATTTACATCAGCAACATATTTGAAAGTTGTTATTTTAGGGGATGATCTATTTTCGGTACCTAAATATGTGGTCAGGTCCTTATAAAATGAATATGGATTTCCGTATTGGTCTACCTGTTTAATGCCTTCATGATTTTTTGAAAAACTTGATGGTATTGATTTGTATATATTATCAATTATATTATTAGTATTAAGAGCGATACTGGAATCATCTGAGGTGCCAATATGATTATAACAAGCTTCTATTGCGGCATTAAATAATAGAAATGTATCGGATAAACGTTTAGGTTTAATTAATTTTCCATTCAATAATTTACCTTCTATCATAAGTTGTCTAAAAAATCTCATAAACTTTTTACCTTTATCACTTACAAAAAATGTCATAAACATTGTATTAAACCAACAGTTGCTATGTTTTTGCATAGGTGGAATAATGTTTTTTATATTTAAGGGTTTTTCATGAGAGAGATTATGTAACATTATTTTTCTTCCTCTAAAAGAGTTTGCTGGAACACAAATTGGTGATCCATTTTCATTTTCCCCAATATTAACTCTGAATACTACGCCTGCAGCAGTTCTTTCTAAATTATCTTTAAGACCACATCCCATTATTGATGTAATTTTGCCCGGCCTCATTGTTTTTAATTTAGCATTAATTAGCGGGCTGAAAGATTTAGATTGTATAACTGTTTTTTTAATAGATTCCATAACAGCATTTGTGTAATTATCTAAATTATGTATATTTGGATTGTTTCTTGCTTTTTTTCTAGCATTTTCAACAGCTTTGTCTTTTGCAGCTGTTCTGCTGGATAAATCTAATATGTTTGATTTATTTTTTCTAGTTCTTGTTTTATTTTTTGATTTATTTTTTGATTTATTTTTTCTAGTGATTGTCATATAGTTATTAGTGAGAATAATAAAAAGTTTTTTGTAATATCGTAATATATATAAGAATGAATATTGCTGAAGTAGTCACTCAAACACCTCAAACATCTGTATTAGATATTGATATATCTCCAAATATTTCAGATACACCTTTGCAGAAAACAGTGGATAATGTAGCAACTGTATCAAGTAATGCATTATCTGGTATAAATTGGACAAATATTCTAAGATATGGTTTAATAATATTGATTTTGGCCTTTTTAGGATTCAATTTATTTTCAACTCTAGGGAAAGCTACTGATATGACAAGTGGCTTTTTGCAACCATTTCTCTCTTTTTTTGGTTATAATATTGGCGAAACTGTAAAACAAACCACCAACACCGTTGCAGATGGTGCAAAACTAGGTATAGATGTTGCCTCTGGAACAATCGACGACGCAGTTACATTATTAGAAAAAAGTGTTGGTGTTAAAGATGTACAGTTTAATAGAATAGATAAAGAAAATGACACCTTATCTATAAGGAAAGCGCTAGATAATTCCGTTAAGCTTAAATCAAACCGCTCTCCTGAACCAGATGACGCAGGAAGTACTACACAAAGGAGTAATAATTCCAATAAAGCCGGTTATTGTTATATTGGCGAGGATCGCGGATTTAGAACATGCATCCGTCTTGGCGAAGGAGATAAATGTATGTCTGGAGATATATTCCCCACACAGAATATATGCGTAAATCCAAACCTAAGAGAATAATTCATCCAAACGTGTTTTCTCCCGAGTAAATAAAATATAAGAATCCATCGACATCCTTGTGTTTATGATATATTTGTGACATCATTTGGCCGGTAGCAGGCATAATTTTATTGCCAACAAATAAATACATTGATTTTTCAGGTTCAAGATTAATTCTTTTTCTAATTATAAACATAAAGTTTGCAACAGTAATGTCGTGTGGAACTAAGTATTTTGTTCTACTAATATTTGGCATATCTTGAGCATTTGGGTCTTTTTCACAAATAATAGGAACACGATATGGATATTCTTGCATTATGCTGAATGATTCCTTATAACGTTTTTCAAAAGGAAACTTTTGTTTAAATCCCATTATACTTTATTTTGTTATTTTTTTATATACAGAAAGTTTTCATCTTTAATATTCAAAAAAATTGAAATATTAAACAATTAATAATTTCATTATATCACACAACAAAGTACTCTAAAACGATGATGATGAATCGTAAAATGCATTTGACATTTGGCATAGTTATGAATGATCTAAAGAAAAACACAAGAAAAATTATAGCTACCTCTAGATATAGTCCTCTGCGCGTATCATTCTTTGGCGATGAAGATTATCTAAAGAAACCAGTTCCTGCAATTACGGCAACATATATAAAAAATGAACCATTTGAAAAAATGGAAATAAAAACAAAAGATCAACAAGACTTTGAAGACGAGGAAACCTGGCAGCTTATTATTGATCGTTGTACTAAACAACAAAATTATACTAGACCAACCGTGCTAAATTGTTTGGATAATCCGAACGATTATTTGTCGGAACTTATGTACATACCGCTAGAAGAATCTAATTTATCAGAAAATTGAATTGGGCTTAAAGATTATACTACTATATTAGTTGTGAAAGACAATATAATAATCTCAGTTAGCTCAGTTGGCAGAGCATCGGTCTTATGAGCCGAAGGTCATGGGTTCGAGCCCCATACTGAGAATATACCTAGGTGCTCCGAGTCTGGTCGAAGGGGGCGGACTTAAGATCCGCTGGGCGTAATGCCCCGCGTGGGTTCGAATCCCACTCTAGGTAATCTGATTTATTTCAGTTATTATTATTATTATTATTTTGGGGAGCACGGTTTTACCTAGGTGCACCGAGTCTGGTCGAAGGGGGCGGACTTAAGATCCGCTGGGCGTAATGCCCCGCGTGGGTTCGAATCCCACTCTAGGTATCTGATTTATTTCAGTTATTATTATTATTATTATTATTATTATTTTGG